>Ga0209310_1000133_pt1 | contig 118399 bp, 153 predicted proteins | sample AD_UKC030_MetaG_FD_184415 | JGI IMG/M metagenome (GOLD analysis project Ga0209310, IMG submission 184415) | Active sludge microbial communities of municipal wastewater-treating anaerobic digesters from USA - AD_UKC030_MetaG (SPAdes) (version 2) | ecosystem: Engineered > Bioreactor > Anaerobic... | reverse complement strand
AAGATTTATTAAGTTCTCTATTCCATCGAGTCTGGTGAGAGAATTATTAGAACAATATAACTCTTCAAGATTTATCAGGTTCTCTATTCCATCGAGACTGGTGAGAGAATTATGATGACAAGATAACGCTTTAAGATTTATCAAGTTTTCTATTTCATCGAGACTGGTGAGAGAATTATTATAACAATATAACACTTTAAGATTTATTAAGTTCTCTATTCCATCGAGTCTGGTGAGAGAATTATTAGAACAATATAACTCTTCAAGATTTATCAGGTTCTCTATTCCATCGAGACTGGTGAGAGAATTATGATGACAAGATAACTCCCTAAGATTTATCAAGTTTTCTATTTCATCGAGACTGGTCAGAGAATTATTATAGCAATCAATTGTCTTTATTGTCAGTGGATCTTTATTTCCATAATTTTCCTTAAACCACTCTCCAAATGTATATTTTCTTGGTGAGTCTTCACCCCAAGGATCATCATCCAGTTCAAATTGCTCATATATTTTCAAGAATTTCATAAATCTATATATTAAAATGTTAAAATAATTTTTTACAACATTCATATTTTAATATATAATGAAAAAAAAAATAATAATTTAATTATGGCATCAACACCACTCTATAAGAGAATGAAATCAAAAGGCACAAGTTTTTATGCCATGCCAAGCAGTTCAAATGACTTTAACGTATATTCGTTTCAAGATCAATATGATATGTATATTTCAAAATTTGTTTTATTGAATATACCAAAAAGCGATGGCAAGGTTTTAAATTTTACAAAAACTGATACAGTGGATCCTGAAAATGGAATAAGCTCCTATAATTTTGATCCAAACACATCTAGTCCTGTAAAATATTCAGAGAAACTTATTGAATCATTAAGAAATTATGTGGCTAATCAAGATGCTTGTTTTCGTGAAACTCGTATATCCACAAATAAAGATTTCTATAATCCGCTGGAAAGAAAAAATCCAACAGAAATGATTTTCTGGAAATGGTGTAGATTACATAATATTATTGATTTCGAGCCAGCCGAGCATAAAATAGATTGGGATAAAAATATGTCAGAGTTCGATAATCCAAATGCTTCGACCATAACAAATCCAGATTATTTTAGAAAATATTTATGGAAAGAGCGCGAGGTGAGAAATTATGAATGTTCGGTCGAAATAGATCCGTCTTCTGGCACATATGCCGAGGTGACAATAAACAGTTATAGTAAGTTTAAAGTCGGAGATGAAATTATGTTTTCAACTGGCGCCACATTAGCCCCTGTACCACCCGAGCTAAGTGGTATAACACACGAGATAACATCTGTTACTGTTGGGACCGAACAAACAACTTTAATTTTATCCACTGAATATACTGATTCTTCTTGGAACGGAATATGTTATTTAGATTATCATCGTTTGGTTGAATATATAGGTGAGGTTCAATATAATAGTAAAGTAAAAGCTTCACAACAAACGTTCACAGAGTTTTCGGCGATGATACCAGCTCACGCTGGTGAGTCTCCATCCGTTTTATTCGAAACCGTGAGAAACACAAATTATTATCCAGGATTACAGATACCTATATTGGATGAGCAGATACAAGATGAAATCATTGGCTCGGAAAATTTGACATCCCCAATAAGAACTAACCCAGAAGATTATCCTGGTTCTTATTTTGGATATTTTGACACCTATGATAAAACATATAATACAAGTACGGGTGACGCTATAAGATATAGTGGAGATTATTATGGTGTCCTAAAAGCAGATAACTACGCCACAGCCAATGATGATTATTTTGAGCAGTTATCGGATTTCAATTCTGATAATATAGATGGGCTTTCTATAGATTTTAATTTAAAACATTATTATAAAGCACTGACAGCCAGTGCCACATTAAACACATTTGATGAATTCAATACTATATCTATCAACGAAGAGCCGCCGGCAGATTTTGAATTTAATGCTATTTTATGGTACTATACTATACACGATAATACCATAGATAAAACATATACCAATTTATATGGCATACAATTTTTAGATAATCCTGACAATGATTTTGGAATTGATGATGACAATTTAATATCAGCGACCACAAAACTTGTTACAAACTCAGAGCAGGATGGATATTCTTATATTTATAATTTGAATTTAGATTTCAAAGTGGATAATGATATGCTCCCATTGAGATATGATCCAACATCCATATATAACGCTTTTAGTTTTGATTTATATAATAAAGTTTTAAGTAATTACGTTCTACTTTCCGAGCAATTCAGCACTGTCATCGGGCAATATATTGATTTGAACGATGAAATAGTTAAATTAAAAAGTTTAATATATTCACAAACAGATATCAATGACATAAAAAATCGTTTAACAAATCAAGAACAACTTTTGAAGATGTATAAGACGAATCAATTTGTTGATTCCGATACAGTTAAACTATCAATAGATTATACTAAGAATTATCCGGCTTTAAGTTTTGATGCTGTTGATGTTGATTATAACGAAATATATACTTATAGGACAACAGATATAGCTAACTATAATTTAACAATGTCTGGACAATCACAATCATCTTATGCTCAAATGATTGAGGTTCCAGAATCTGGTAGATTTTTAGTTAATATTTTAAATGATATGGTGATTGAGCATAGTGATCTTGTTCTAAGTGTGACACTGGACAATGATTTAACCTTCAAACAATCTGTGGACATATTAATAAGACCGGATATAGCTTTATACTCAAATGAAATGAACATCAATATCTTATACTACGATGGAACACCAACTCCAAAAACAGAGAAAAATTTAATATCATTATTGGATATGCCTGTAGATCTTGTTTATCCTGATGGCTATAATTCGGTTAATCCAACTGGCTCAACTTTCAACACATCTTATTATTTGGAAATATTCACATTTATAGATAGGCTGACAACTGGGGCAACGTGGGCTGGATATCCAAACTACACAACAATAGACTTGAAAGATGATTTATTCTATGAAAACGATTACGTCTATATAGAAAATTTATATCTACAAAGTGGCTCGACAAACAGCGGATATGTCAGTTATTCTGATTATTCAGGATTGTATAAAATAATAAAAATCACAGGACTCAATGCTGTACTTGAATGGAATACTGCTGGATGGGATATAACTCTAAGAGGAACACCAAAAGTCCATTATTATAAAGGTATGAAAATCAATATTTTAAGAGTAGATGAAAGTGACACCAGTGATATACAACACAGATATTTAATATCAAAAGAATTTGTTAATGAAAAAATAATTAATTCTATTTAAAAATTAAATATATACTTATAAAAAAACAAACATTATGGAAAACATAAGAACTTTCGAAGAATTCAACCCTTTTAGAAGAAAAGAATTAACTCCAGAAGAAGAGTATAAAAAGCAGGAAAAGGAAGCAATAAAGAACAGGGATAAAATGTTTGGAAAGGAAAAAATAAAAAAAGATCTACCCTATCAAATAAAAGAAAGAATAAATTTAAGATAATTATCTAATGATAACAATTCAAAACATTGAGCAAGCTATTCGTGAAGTAATGGCTGGAAGCGAAATACAATATACAAATTCAGTTTATGAAGAAAAGGACGGCATTCTAAGACTAATACTTTTCTTTAATAAATTATTTTCAAAAGATCAAGTTATTATTTATACTAAACTTATGTTTAATGTGGATGATAAAAAAGAAAGACTTCTTGTCACCAAAGAAAAAAATTATTCTTTCAAATATCTCTATGACATAAATTGTCAGTATGAAAAAAAATTTTTTGATGATATAAATGATTTTAAAAATCAATGGTCTAGTGTCATAAAAAACAACAAATTCGGAGACAATATAAAAATATTATCTGAGTTCATCAAACAACCTTCTTTTATAATAAATGATTGGCTCAATAAAAATAATGTTAAAGATATTTCAGTAACCGGTGTCAAATATGATCCAAGAGTTAAAGTGATGCCTTGTAAGAGTTTATTTTTTCACTTTGTTTTGACTATAAATAATTCAGATGAAGTTGAGCTTTATGTTAAAAAGGAAGGAAAGAATGATTTTGTTATAACTCTCAGAATTAACGAAGATAATTTTGATACAAATGTTCCGGATTTAAAGACTTTTATTCAAGTAATAGGAGAGGCATTAAAAGATAAGATGTCCTAATCATCTTCTATATATCCCCAGTTTTCTTCACCCCAAGGATCATCTTCTAATTTTAATTTTCTTTTTCTTATTGCCCCTCCAGTGATTCTTATAAAATCATCATAATCCATTCTTTTAAAATCACGATTTATTCTCGATTGAACAAAATACTTGTTTGGTGACCATACAAAACAATTCCATTTATACCATTCATGTTCCAATTTATTATCTCTTTCACAACTATATCCATATACATCAAATCCGATTTCCACCAACTTCTTAGCTATATCAAACATCTCATCATATGTGGAATATAATATGTTATAGTCTTTCAAAAATTCAAAATCACTAACATTTTCTTTAACAAATCCCCAGTTTTCTTCACCCCAAGGATCGTCGGATAATTTTAATAATCTCGTTGTTTTTAAGGCTGGAACTATTTCATCTTTTGAATACCGGTCAACAAAACCATTTTTCCACTTCACTTTATAGGCATATTTATCTTCATCGAATATTTCTTCTATTACGCCTATCTCACCTTTAGCATTTGATAGAGCCAAAATAGGTCTTCCATATATTTCATGTTTAACGCTTCTTTTTAATCTGACCTTTTCGCCTATTTGAAAATTATAATTGTTTTTCTTTTCCTCGACGTAACCCCAGTCCTCTTCATTCCAAGGATCTTCTTCTACATTTTGTTTTTTTCTTCTATTTTTTTGAATATCGATTCTATTTTTAAATTCATCAAAATTCATTATTTCATAATTATTCCATTTGGTGCCGCTTTTACTATAAGTTATATTCGAGACAGAATGTATCCATATATATCTCACACCATAACTTAACATTCTTTTTTTATCAAGTCCATATCCCTGATCGATAAGATAATTATAAATATTTTCTATATCGTCAGTTCTTCTAATTTCAATCGATACTTCGCTTAACATGTTCCTATATATTAAAAAAATATTTTTTTTTAATGACGCTTTTTTTATATATACAATAAAAATAAGATTTTATAAAATGGCCACATTTGATTATATAGAAGTGCAATACGATAGATTGAGCGATCAACTCAAAAACTGGTTACAACAAACATTTTCTGATTCAGACATGGTTTTTAGTGACGCTTCACCATATGGTCAAATTTTAAAAATAGACAAAGAATTGTTTCTTCAAAATTTAATCTATAATAAAAACTCTGTTCTTCAATATTCTATAGACACGGCTGTTGATGATAGAATAATAACAAATCTAGCCAGAATAAGTGGTCATAACCCAACGAGAAACATCTCAGCCACTGGGGCAATTACTTTAAAATTAAAAGTTGGAGTGGATATCAGTAGTCAAATAAGCGGTAGTAAAATAAAACTGTGGAATAGGACATCGTTGAAAAATAAAACAAATAATTTATATTATAACATAATTTTAAACGCGGACTATGTTGTTTATGAAATAACTTCTAATGTTGAAATAAGATTGAACATTATTCAAGGTAAATATGAAACAACAAAATTTACCGGAACCAGTGAAAAGAATCAAACTTATAATGTTAATGTTGTGGGTATCAATAATATAGAAAACTTTAATTATACGGTCTTTTATAATGGAAGAGCCTTATCTAATAAGGTTGGTCTCTATGACATGTTGCCAGGCGAATACGCTTGCTATTCTAGAACTGGATTCAATGGAGGACTAGATATTCTATTCGGAACTGGAGATTATGGGTTTATTCCACAGATAGGCTCGCTCATAGAAGTAAGATATTTATTATCAGATGGTAAAAACGGAAACATTTTAAATAACAAAGCAAATGACTTTACTTTTATCGATTCGGTCTATGATGACGATGATAATATATTATCAATGGATCAACTTTTTGACATTTATATATCAAGCGATATCAATTTTGGAGCCAATAAAGAGTCGAAAGTTTTCACAAAAAATGCTATACCACACGTGTCGAGAAATTTTGTTCTTTCTACACCAGATCAATTCATATATCAATTGAGTAAATTGAATATGTTCTCTTTAATAAACGCTTATAACGTATTGGATGAGAATAACTTAAATAACAACTCCTATATAGAAAAATTTCTAGACGATGCCCTTGGGAAAGATATAAAATATGATAAAGACAAAGTTGTTACAAAGATGAAAGAATATTTTCCAAACATATATGATAATGTTATATATTTATATTTGATTCCAGATGTTAGAAATTATTTTGTAAGTGATTACAACTATTTCAACATACCATTTGACGCTTTTTATCTTGATACTGAAGAAAAACAAAAGGTCATAGATTATCTTAGAATGCTGGGCAATTTATCCATAACAACAAACGTAAAGATAATTGATCCTATAATAAGTCGATATGTGATGAATATTTATGTTAGAAGATTTAGTGATTCTTATGAAGATAACATTAGAAATAGAATAATATCTATCGTTTCTAATTATTTTGTTAATAACACAAGATATGATAGAATTATAAAAGCTGATATTATAACAACGATCAAAGATCAAGTAGAAGGGGTGGATAGCGTTAATTTAGATTTCATCAGCAAGAAAAACGAAGATTATCATGCTGATTATATAAATAGTAAGAAAAACACAAACACCTACAACACAAATGATACAAATTTATTAGAGCCAACTATAGTGAATCCAGATAGATATGATTCAAATAAAACTATAGGACTAGATCCCGTTCTTGGTGACATCATTGTTGAAAGAAATGAGCTGGCTATTTTGAGAGGCGGATGGTACGATAGAAACGGCATTTATTATAATGACGCTCCTATAACAAACGGGCTTTCAACAATAAATATTATTTGGACAGGCGTTACCCAGATAAAGACAAAATAATTTATTGATAATATATTTTTTTAATCTCATTAACTATCATATCTGGCGTTGGTTTACAAGAGAAATTTTTATTCAGCGGACAAGTCCATACAGGATGTCTTATTGTTATAGTTGCCCATTCATCGACATCAAATTTTGGATCCGTCAAACAATATTCATCACAGGCTCCTCTTAAATGAGTGAATTTATAATCTCTACTACCATTTCTCACAGCTTGATGATAATATGGATCTCCATACCACCCCAGTAATAATATATGAGTGTCAGTTGTTCCAGCAAAAATATACATACCCGTGTCAAATCCAACAAATATTTTACTGCTGTTTATAATATGCCAAGTTTGTGATAGATTTTTTTGTCTTTCATCGCCGGCAAGATTTACGCCAAGTCTTATGTTTAAATCATAGTATGTTCCCTTTTCTTTACCTATTGTGACGACCGGTATTTTATTATCATTCAGACAATCAACAATATATTGCCACTCTCGCAGTTCTAGGCTCCTATCTGGTCCAATAATTCTTGGATTCAAACAAATATATTCTTTTGGAAGTTCAACGATTTCATCAAATTTTTCTGGCTGATAATCATAAGATAGTTCATCTTCCTTTAATGTCATATTAGCGGATCTAGCGGCAAGTTGTTTCATATCAGAGTAATAATAAGCATTTGGTATATTATCAAAAACTCTGAACACTTCATTTTTTTCTGAATCATAAGACTCGTTTTGGCTTTTTACACTATTGATATAAATATTATTTTTGAAAAACTCCATATGATGATCAAAACAATATAGATCTATCTTTCTTTCATAAGCTTTATATAATTTTCTTATCAGCGGAGTAACTGATATTACATCACCAACTCCGAGTTCTTGACAGATATGAACAATAATCGGTTTTATTATGGCTCCATATTTATTCTTAATTCCAAATTTTTCTTCTGATATGATATTGAATCCACTTGTTAAAGCCACTTTGATATAAGAAAAATTTGATATTGGCACAGACAACTTGAACCAATATTTTGTATCTTTTTTTCCAAAAGAACAACTTGATCCATAAATTGAATTATTATTTTCATCTAATATATTGACATAGACATCTTTATAAATATCAGATAAACTCCTGACAAAAATCGTGTCAGAATAATAATCCATTGTTATTGAAAAATTGAAATCCTCTATTGTTTTCATTATGATCATATAAATATTTTTTATAATTTTGTTTTTTAATATATAGATAATTATGAAAACAAAATTCAATTTCTTTAAAAAACAAGAAGATGAAAATGTCTCTTATGTTGAAGAGAAAACAAATCTTCATGAGATTTTAGATAAATTGGGTTTCAATGTGAACACAATAGATATAAAAAGAACTATTCTTTATTTATATCAAAGTTATTATCATAGACGAGTTAAAATTTTAACTTCTGATGGCATCGTCGATGAAATCTCGATAATTGTGACTATGGATAATAATATGTATAGTTATTCATTTCAATTTATACTCGAAAATGGAAGATCTGTTTCACCTGGCGAGTACGATGATATAATAAAAATAACAAAAAGAGTGATCTCAGATGAAGATCCTTTCGGGGAGGATAGTTGAAAAATTTAAACAGTTGATTGTTTTTTTAATATAAATAAAAAATCATTTTTATTATGAATTACGAAGAATTAGATGTAAAAGATTTGCCAAAAATACTCGAGGATAGAGAGAAATATTGGAACTCAACAATAAACGAGTTGTCAAAAAAATTAAATTGTAGCGCAAAAGATGTCACACCATTACAGGCTGAAGTGATTAGCTCTCGTCAAGAACTTGTTGAAGAGATTAAATCTGTGTCATATGAATTGTATAAATATATGCCTAAAATAAAGGCTTTAAAAAAACAGAGATTTGAGTTTTATCATACAAAATATCCAATAGCCACCAACGGATCAGAAAAAATGAAATTAATTGAATGGGACTTAGCGAATTATGAGCATAAAAAAGATATATTTGATGTTCACATAGAATTTCTAAGAGAAAGTATGAAAGACATAGATAATATGGGATACGCCATAAAAAATAAAGTTCTTTTATATCAACTTACAGATTTAGAATAATCAAAAAAATTTAATTTATTTTTTAATATATAAAATAAAAAAGATGAGCGTTATGACAAACAAAAGACTTAAAAGATTTAACGAACAATCAGATTCAAATTTATCCGAGATTGACGATAAAACTAAATCGATATCTATTGACTTCGCTAAATGGTTAGGAGATAATAGATGGCAAAAAAATATAAGATATGACGCGTGGCAAACATACAATAGACAGCTTTTTGATGGTTCCCCAGCGCTATCAACTTCAGAATTATTTGATTTATTTATTAGCAATTATCATAAATAAAAATTACAATGATATTAATTGCTCGTTGAGAAATCTTTCTATGAAATTACACATTGGCAATCTACCATACTTTTCTGTAAACATATTATTACATCTAAATCCAATACCAGGATAATACCACAATTGTAACATATTATTGTCAATTTTTATACCAGATGGTTGAGATAATTTATACACAAGTTGCTCTTCATTCACATTTTCTAGTAGAAACTTCAAATGCTTATTTATAGACATATCTATATTTTTTTCAGTAAGTTTTTCTAAACATTGTTTGATTGTTGCCATAATAAATTTATATATTAAAATTTTTATAGTTTATTTTTTTTTATCCATAAAATCATTTTATCTTTGTCAAAGATTTTTAGAAATAATATTATATAAATTTTTAGTAGAAATAATATTATAAAAACGGTCCAGTCGTCTAGTGGACGCTTCTTCTGAAGATGAGGACACTACATCTGTAGCGACAGTGGTTCGAATCCGCTCTGGACTACACATTTTAAATAAATTAAATAAATGGAACCAAAATATTGCCAAAAAAGTACTTATTCATATGAATTGGATAAAGAAAGGTTAGATTGGCTAACTGACAAAACAAACAGAAGTAGACAGCAAACGCAATTTCTTTTTCAGCTGGTCGATGGAGATTTTGATAAACTTCAAAAACTTGAGGTTCAAATCAAAAATTGCCACTATAACTCGTGCCCAGCCGACAGAGAGTCGGTCGAGTGCGTGCTCAATCTTGTACCGAAATCAAATTTTTTCAAACTTTAATAATAGGAGAATGATACAATGGTACTCGAATTTATAGAAATAATAATTCTTTTGGCTTCTATAGCCATTCTCTATTACATTTTCTTCGATATGGTATATCCATTTTTCACGAAAAGTAAAAAGATTTTTTGGTTGACAAAAAGTATATTTTCCAAGAAAAAGGATCCGATAGATGATTTACCAGTTTTCGAAGATGAAGAGAATGAGAATAAAGAAAATTAATATGGAAGATTTTCAAAAGGTTCTTATTTTAGAACATGGTATGAAAGAATTGAAAAAGTTTTCAAATGAATTAATCATTGAAAATAATGATCTTAAAGAAAAAGTAAAATTATTAGAGAATAAATTAGATCATTTTTCTAAAAGTTCAGCTTCGATAAGTTTGGATGAAAGGGTAAAACTTTTAAAAGAGAATAATAAAAAATTGAAAGCTGAAAATAATAGATTGATGGGTAATATTAAAAAAATGGTTAATGAAATTTCAATAAGAAATGAAAAATTATAAACAAATAATAACAATTTAAAAAAAAAGGAGAAAAAATGAATTACGAAAATCTAAGAAGCTCTGTTTCATCAGAAACACGAGGATCATTAAAAAGTAAACTGATCAAGGGTGGATTGGTTTTTATTGCGTTTTTGATAATCGCTATTGTGATACCAAGAACTATGGTTAATGTTAATGCTGATCAAATTTGTTGTGTACAGGATCCGTTGGATGGTGATTTACACTTTTATTTTTCAGCTGGTCTAAAGCCTCAAAATTTTGGCAAAGTGACAAAATATGAGAAACGTTCTATATATCAATTTGAAAATCCTGTACGTTTCAATGATGGTGGTCACGGAACAATGCACGGATCGGTTCAATATGAACTACCACTAGATATCGAGCATATGACAAAAATTCATACTAAGTTCGGTAGTCAGCAATCTTTGGAAAATGCTTTAGTAAAAACAGTTGTTGATAAATCTATTTATATGACTGGACCACTTATGTCTTCAAAGGAGTCATATGCTGAGAAAAGAAACTATCTCATTAGCTACGTTGAAGATCAAATACAAAATGGCGTATATAGAACAATATCTAAAGAAGCTAAAGCTATCGATCAAATGACAGGTGTTGAAAAAACTGTAACAGTTGTCGATATAGTTATGGACACCACTATAAATTTACCAAAGCGACAAGAAGAGTCTAGTATGAAAGAGTTTGGTATACGAACATTCAACTTCGCTATCAATCAGTTACCATATGATTCTGCTGTAGAATATCAAATATCCCAACAGCAACAGATCGCTATGGATGTTCAGACTTCTATAGCTGATGCTAAAAAAGCTGAGCAGAGAGCAATCACAGTGGCTAAAAACGGAGAGGCCGATGCCGCTGAAGCTAAATGGAAGCAAGAGGTTATAAAAGCTAAATTTGTCACAGAAGCTCAACAGAAACTCGAAGTCGCCACACTCGAGCGTCAAGCTGCCGAGCAAAATAAACTGAAGAACATACTTGATGGTCAGGGTGAAGCTGAAAAACGTAGGTTGATTATGGAAGCTGACGGGGCTCTTTCTTTGAAACTAACGGCTTGGGTAGATTCCCAAAAAGCTTGGGCACAAGCTTTTGAAAAATATACTGGAAATATTACACCTTATTGGGTAACTGGCGGTGGATATCAAAATAATACCAACGGAGTAAACGATTTTATGAATCTAATGACAATGCAATCGGCTAAACAACTTGGATTAAATATGGATATGCCGAAAGGTGGAAACAAATAACAAAAAGAGGTCTTTTTAGACCTCTTTTTTTTTGCTAAAATTTTTAAAACTCACAAAGATTTTTAATTTATATATGACAATAAATTTTTTAATTTAAAAAAATAACATATGTAATTGATATGATGATAATTATGATCAACGGCTCAGGTAAGACCGGTAAAGACAATTTTGCCAATTTTTTCATAAAACATTATGACAAAAAAGCTTTGAATTTGTCAACAATAGATAAAGTAAAAAAGATAGCACTAAAAGATTTTGGTTGGAATGGAAAGAAAACAGAACCAGCTAGAAAATTTCTATCAGAAATAAAAAGAGTTTGGGCTGAGTTTAATAATGGACCCTTTGAAGATATGGTAAAACAAATAGAAGCTCATTATAATAAACTAAATAAAAAAAATAAACAATCCATAATATATTTCATTCACTGTCGCGAGCCAAAAGAAATACAAAAGTTTAAAGATAAGTATGGAGACGAGTGTTTTACTTTATTGATAAAAAGAGATGATAGAAAGGTGCCAGATAACGATTCCGACAAAAATGTGAATGATTATAATTATGATAAAATCGTTCAAAATAATGGAAATAAAATAGATTTGGAATTAGAAGCTGTTAAATTTGTTGAAGAAATGAGAGAAATGATAAAAAATAAAAACAAATTATGAAAATTTAAGTATAAATAAAAAACATTTAATAATATGCCAAAATCAAAACACAGAAAAGATCACAAGAAACGTCTTCATTCTTTCAAAGTCAGATTAGAAGAAGATAAGAAATTAGTCGAAAAAAGACGAAAAGAATTTTTTGAGGCTCTGCAAAAAGAGCAATTAGAAAAAATGCAAGCTGAGGGTAAAGTTGAAAACGTTGTTGATGCTTCCGATGTTGGCATAGATTTGAGTGGTCTGGATGACATCTCATTCGATGATGTTGAAATTGTTGATGAGCCACCAGCTGATTTGTTCAGTGAACAAACAACAGTCGAAGGAATCACATCACCAGACCAATTGAAATAAAAAAAAAAGGGAACCATATGATTCCCTTTTTTTCACAATTAAAACACACAAACAATATTTTTTAATAACTATAATTTTTCGTTTCTTTTCGGCATTTAATTTGAGATAGCGTGTTGTTTTTTTCGCGCACACCAGGCTCAAGTTTAGCATTTTTCCTTTTCAATACAAATCCTTCTATCATATCTGTTTTTATAAATTCATCCCACAATTCACAAAAGTTATCTTCATACATTTTCGTTAAAAACAAATTATCTGTTATTTTATAAGTAAATTCATCCTCATCAATAAAATTGAACATCTTCTTCAACATTTCATATCTTTCAATGAAAGTAGTTCCCAACAAATGAACATCATTCAGAACAATGATATCAAAGATAACAAACTTGTGATTAAATATATTTCCATTTTTATCTTTTTTTGACTTATTCATATACTCGCCACAGAAAACATTTTTTCCTTCACCAATATTCAAAATATCCATTATTTCATCGTCTTTTATTTTGAAATTACTAAGTGATTCGTTGTGTCTGTTCATTACAGAAATTGGTTCGTCAACATATATCTCGCAACAAGAACCGTTGAATTTCGGCTCAGCCATGAATTCTCCATTATCAAATTTATTCAAATTTGCTCTTGGAATTTTATTTTCTGGTCTTGGAGGATAAATATATTTCATATTGCGTTTAATTCATCTAATTCATTCCACATATCTTGATAAGGATCACCTGAGTCTTGTTTTAAAGCGTAACGGAAAACTGGATATTCTTTCTTGTAAACTTCAAACATACGGTGTCCTGTGTTTCTAGAATTTCTGGTGTTAGCTAGTCTATCACAAAGTTTTAAAAAGATAGCTAAACGATTGTTCCAAATTTTAGGATATGTTTTGAAGTTGCGCTCTTTTCTATCTCTTCCTCTTTCATTTGAAACCAAAAAAACTAATTCCGCTATATCATCATTTGTTAATCTTCTCAACGTGTTGATATCCATATCAGTGTCTTCAATTAGATCGTGAGTATATGCGGCGCCAAGTACAACTTCCTGCTTACTTTCATCAACCAAATAAATATATTTCGTCGCGTATGAAGCCACATCATCCAAATGAGCTGAATAAGGAGCGGTCCCATATCTTTGAGAGTCACCAGGGTGATCGTGTTTATTGACAGCGATCTCTCTTATTTTGTTTATGAAATTATCGTCCATTTTAATGAATTCTTAAATACCAAACATCATTTTCTTTTTCAAATTTGAATCGTATTTTATCTTCTTTGTCTTTCTTCTCTATACCATCGAAAGGACGAATATCAGATGCCCATTTCTCTTTTCCGTCCGTGAGAAAAGATAAATAAATTTGAGCTTGTTTAGCACTAAGATTTTCGATCTTTTGAACTTTTTTTGGGCGGTTTTCCAAAATTCTAATCTTTTTTTCTTTCATGGTGGTATAGATTTAATTTGTTATAGTGAAATCTTGGAGATCGTTATCTCCAAGATTTCATTTTTTTTTTTCAATTATTTAGATTTGGCTCCCCTCATACTGAAGACTGGCTGAATATCTTTGATAAAATCTTTAACTTTACCTTTTCCCCAAGTGAAAGCCTTTTCAATGGCTCCACTAGTAACTGAATACGATGTTTTTGCCTGGAATAAAGCGGCTTTATCGTCCTCGGGAATTTCATCACAATTTTCAATAAGAGTGCTGAGAATTTCACCGTATTTTTCTAGTAAGTTGGCATTGATAACAAATTCAGTTTTTTCAGTAACTACATCGTCACCATAAGCTTCTTTTAATTCATTAAAACGATTTTCATCACATTTAATATATCTGTCAGTTGGCACAAACATAACAGAAGCCTTTGAAGGAGTTGACATTATGAAAGAACCAGGATATCCACCAGATTTTTCATAAACATCATTGAAGGTGTTCATACCGTATTCCTTAACAACACCCTGAGCAACAGCCAATTCAGCTGTCAGATAATCAATTTGTTCAGTGATTTCAGCCATTTTAACAAGGCTTTTTTCGAATTCACCATCTTCTATAACAACATTGAGTTTATCATTTTTCTTAGTGGCTGGTTTTTCAGCTTGTTTTGCTTTAGTAAATAAATTTCCCTTAGTGGCCATTGTTTTGTGTTTTTAATTGTTGAACTTTTTGTTTGTCGTTTGTTGATACAAAGATAAGATCTTTGTCTGATATAAAAAAATATTTATTGTTTTTCTCTATTTTTTTAAACTTTTTTATGTTGTTGATAAATAATATTATAAAGAGATGCAAATTTAATAAACTTTTTTCAATTAATCCATATAAAATAAATAATTTATATTTAAAAAATATTTACAATGATTTGAAATATCTTGCGGATGTAGTTCAAATAAAAAAAAATGTTTATTCTATCTAGAATTTACATAAAAAATAATAAAATTTTATGAAGAAGAAAGCTTTGATCACTGGTATAACAGGTCAATCTGGATCTCATTTGGCCGATCTCTTATTAGAAAAAGGTTATGAAGTTCATGGTATGAGAAGAAGATCAAGCTCTTTCAACACAGGTAGAATAGATCACATATATAATGAACTGATTCTTCATTATGGTGACATGACCGATTCATTGTCTATAGATAATATAATTTTTAAAGTCAAACCAGATGAAATTTATAATTTAGCTGCACAGTCACATGTCGGAGTATCTTTTGAATTACCAGAATACACTGGACAAGTTGACGCTTTAGGGACTTTAAAAATTTTAGAGGCGATGAAAAAACATGTTCCTGAATGTAGATTCTATCAGGCCAGTACATCAGAACTTTTTGGTAAAGTTCTAGAAATACCACAAAATGAAAAAACACCATTTAATCCTGTTTCTCCATATGGTATAGCAAAGCAATACGCATTTAATATCGCAAAAAATTATAGAGAGTCTTATAATTTATTTATTTCAAATGGCATATTATTTAATCACGAAGGCGAAAGGCGCGGAGAAACATTTGTCACAAGAAAAATAACAAAAGGATTAGTAAATTGGACGGCGAAAGGAGAACCAATTTTATTAGGAAATTTAAAAGCCAAAAGAGATTGGGGATACGCTAAAGATTTTATTTATGGCATGTGGCTGATGTTACAACATCCAATACCAGATGATTTCGTACTAGCAACAGGCGAACAACATTCAAATAAAGAATTTGTTGAAGAAGCTTTTCAATATTTAAATAGAGGAACAATAACATGGATCGGTGAAGGATTAGATGAAAAGGGCATTGACAGAGATGGAAAAACCGTAGTTAAAATTGATCCAAAATATTTCAGACCATCTGAAGTGGATACTTTATTGGGGGATGCGACAAAAGCGAAAACTATTTTAGGATGGGAACCAAAAGTTCATTTTAAAGAACTAGTTGAAATAATGATGAAAAATGATATAAATTTATATGGAAAATAATTAAATATATATCTCTTAAAAAAACAATAACACTTTGTATGCAAATTTTAATAACTCCAGAAGACATAATAAAACGTTGTTTGTGGTACGATTATAGAAGATTCTGTTTAAAAGATAAAACAAACGATGAAATTAATAAAATCATAGAAGAAAATAAACCGACCACAATAGACGAAGACAGTGCTTATGTTATCGGGCTTTTGAAGATAGTAGATACCCCAAACATAATGCATAGATTCAGACTTCATATAGATGAAGTTTTGAAAGAAAAATCTAATATTTATAATAATAAATTATATATTATAAGAAGTGTTATACTAAGAGATATATCTTTATTTAAAAACAGATTTCCAGAAAGTTATAAACCACCATTTGAATATAAAATTGGTATAGATGAAATGATAAATTTCTCAAATTATATGTATTCAGAGGTAGAAAAATTGCCCATACATAATTTTCAAAATCAAGATAAAATATATTCTTATGTGTCATCAAATCAAGTCAAAGATTTATTAAAAGAAGATCTTCCCACATCTTAAAGATGGAGAAGATCTTCTTCACATGAAAAAAAAAACAAAAAACAAATTTTTAACGAGTATTATCTGATGCTATTTTTTGATCGAAATCATTTAATATTTGCTTAATAACCATATTTTCATATTTCAATGACTCGTCCTTTATTTTATTAACTCTATCTATTTTACTTAATTCAGCGTTGCTTTTTTTCTCTATCGCAACAATATCCTTTTTAATTTTTTCTTTCCTTTTCTCGATAAGAGATATTCTCATTTTATTATTCTCAATAATTTTATCAAAAAGTTCAATAAAATGATCTGTATAATATAAGTGGAACTGTTCGATTAGTTGTAATTTCGAATTATTTTGAATCACTGTATCGTGAAACATTTTAGTATAATCATAGATGTCTTGTAAAAGAGGAAAAGTTTTAAAACTGTCCATATAAAACTTTAGTTTGTTTATTTTAGCCATCGATTCGCTGGATATTCTATAATTATTTTCCTGAACTTTCAATATATCTAATTCAGTAGAATCAATATCGGTTTCTTCTTTTCTTTTAAAAATATTAAAAATTCTTTCTATGATTCTTTGTAGAAGATTTCTTTTTTCTGATTTGACAACGGTAGTATTTGACATAACTCTAACCAAACTTGATGGACTTTGATTAAAAATGATATCTGATCTTTCATCTGGTGTCAAATAATGCTTTTTATTTTTATCTATTTTATATGTGCCAAAATTATCTTGTGACACAGGAACACCGCCAAGCGTTCCTATCTCTTTTGAAGATAAGAATATGACATATTTTTGATCAATAGTATAATATTTATCTTCTTTTTTGATAATATATTTACCATTTTTCAAAGTAACAGGAATTCCACTCTTTATAGTTTTACCAACAATCATTTTCTTATAGTTTTAGTATTTCTGTCTCCATCATTAATTCCAGATTGTCTTTTTGGACATCTATATTATTTTGTTTTTCAACAATATCATCATAATAATTCTTGATTTTTTCTTTGTAACCCATCAATAGTTCCATCGTGTCGTTATCAATAATCATTTCTTTGTTGCCGTCCAAATCATCTAACTCTATTTTCAATTTTTCTATTTCAACATTGAAATCGGATATATTTTTTGTTATATCATCCTCATTTATATCTGGAATAACCGATACAATTTTATTTTCATATTTATAAAAAACGTTATTTTTTAGAGCGATGAACATTTTCTCATCTTTTTCATTAATGATCTCAAAGACGGTTGAGTAATCAGCTCCCTTTCCAACAACTTTTAATTTTTTAATATTATTGATAAAAACATTCATGTCGTCATAATTCAAGAACAATAAAATGTCGTTATCAAAATATAAATCATGCACCCTTATCATATTATTTTTTATTTCATATTTCTTTTTATCATCTATAAAAGTCGGCTCATAGATTTTCGTCATTTTCATCCAACGAACATTATTTTCAGAAACACAAGTTTCTGGACTATGTTGGGCACCTGATGTTTTTTCAGATGCCCATTCTTCATAAGTCTTAAAATTCATCATTTTGTAGAGATTAATTTTTGTGTCTCCATGACCTTATCTTTGATCTCTTTATCGATCACTTCGAGCTCTTTTTCAATGGTAGCTCTCTTTATGTCGCCTTCTTTTTTGATTTTCAAAATTTCATCCAGTGTGTTGATCAAATCCTGATTCACTTTCTTCAAAGTGTCTATATCAACAATGGTTTCTTCATTCAATTTAGCCACACTAACGCTATTTTCTTTCAATTTTTCAGAGTTCTTCAATATGATTTGGTTCGTGGTTTCATTGATTTTTTTCTGAATTTCGATCACCCTCTTCTGTTTATCTATAGCCACAGACATACAGATGTGATTTCTCCATAGAGGAATAGTATTTGTAACAGCACTTTGGATCTTTTCTACCATGATGGAGTTATTACCCTGAATAATTCGTATTTGTGGGAGAGTTTGAATTGTAACTTCTTTTGTTAGAAGCAGATCTGTCAATTTCTTTTTTAGCCTATCCAAATATCCTTTAGCATCTTGTATTTCAAATGGCTCGAAATTACCAGATACTTCCATCTCAGCGATATTTTGTTCTAATTCATCTATTTTCATACGAGCAGCCAAAATATAGGAATCCAGATCATCGATATATTCAACATTCTTATCAAACATTTTATCGAGCAAGTTAATATCTTTCAACAGAGATAATCTTCCTTGATCAATTTTAACAACGATATTATCAATATTACCACTGACTTTATCATATTTAATGAGCATTTTCTTTGTTTTATTTACTAATCCCCTTATAACAGGAAGATTAGAAACAACACGGGAGAGAGCGTTTTTTGGTTCTTCGATTTTTATCATATTCAATTCAGATAAAAGATCTTGAACCACTTCACCCATTTCACCAGTGTCTATGTTTCGAACATTACTCAATATTTCTGAGCTGTAATTTGACAATTTTGATTGCAGCTCAATGCCATAATTTAAAATCGAATTGGTATCTTCCACAGAAAGAGATTTTGAAATCTCTTTTGCTTTCTCTATCTGTTGTGGGTCATACTTAGATAGATCCAATTTTTTAGTTGGATCCAGTTTGATAATTTTAACATCATTCTTTGAGTTTTGGTTTTTTTCAGTTGTCTCAACAACAGTTGCTTCAACCACAAATGGTTCTTCGTTTTTCATGTTTTCTATTTTTTTGATTATTGTTTTTGGATATATTTCACAAATTTAAATAAAATTTTCATATAAAATAAAAATATTATAAAATATTTTTATTCTTTTTATATTCTTCAACCTCTTTTATTTTTTTATCAATATTCTCATCGTAAATTTCTTGACCCATTTCTGTATAAAACTTCAAACCCAACATAAATTTAGTTTGTCCTTCTATAAACTTATCTATGGGGATTTCCATTTCTTTTGACAGACCCAGAATTACCTGCTCAATAAAATTCTTTTTGGTCCATTGTAACAGATCCGAATCCCTTATAACTTTCTGACTGAGATTCAATTCATTGTCACTGATGATATATGGATATTGGGTCGCTTGTATTATTTTTATCACTTTATCATTTGTATGCTGGCTTTCGTGTGAATAGATGTTAAAAAATTCTATAGCCCTTTTTATATTTTCAGCATCAATTTTAGAATAATAACCAAAATCATGAAAAATAGCGGCCAACATCAAAGTTCTTAATTCATATTTTGTTAAACCACAATTCCTACCTATCTTATAACAAAAATCTACCACACAAAGTATGTGATACAAATTGTGATAAGGTCTATTATTGGACGGATTTTCGCTCAGTAATATATCTAAATAATCATCCAATCGATATTCTTCTAATCTTTTTGTCAATTTTCCAATGTTCATAACAATTTCCTAATTTTATCATATGTTAGAGCAAAATTAAGAAATTGTTTATAAATAAAAAATTAATTACCCAGAAATTATAATAACTTTTCCGTTAATAGATAAAGGACGCCCTCCAATTGAATATGATTTGGTTAAAACTGACGGAGAATATTCCAATAAGACAATGGATTCAAAGGAGTCTACTGTGACACTTGTTGAATATGAATTATTGGCGACATCTTTATAATCACTTGATAAAGAAATAGTCCTGGATGTAGCGCCAGTATTATAATAAAATAAAATTTTGTTCACATTATCTAAAGTCACAGGCGATTTATTGGAATTGGAATCTTGACTACTATATGTTTTCCAACCATTTAATGTCAAATAAGTTGGATCTGGATTATACATATTTGTATTCGTTGTTATGGTTAGATTGTCATCAATTGGTCTAGCGTAAATATTATTGTCAAATAAACCGATGTCTCTTATTGCGTCATATTGAGAATTGCATTCCATGCATAGTTGATCTAATGTCCTTGATATGAAATAATTGTCTTTTATTGTATTTCCAGTAACATAAACATCGAACCAAAAGTCGCTAATCGATAGTTGTGATTCTCCATTATTATAAAATGTGTTACCAGACACCGTAATATTATTTGATGCTAATATTAATAATCCAGATGAACTACAGTTATATGATGTGTTGAAACTATCTACCCATCCTTCGCCATGCTCGTCATGATATATTCCATAAAGAGCCAAATAAGTGTCACCGCCAATAGAATCACTTGTTTGACGACTATTCATTAATATGTTGTGATCAATAGTATTGCCAGATCTTGTTACACTATCATCCCACGTATAGATGCCGCCAGCATCATATCGAGTTAGACCGAAACCATCAACATAATTATATCTTATCGTTAAATCACTAGCCGTCATGCACTTTATGCCAATATGTCCTATGTTTATCAATCTATTATTTTCTACAATAGTGCCATCGTGGACAACAACAATACCGTCTGCCCACACGTCATCTGCTGATAATGCTACACCACCTGGAAGCATTCCTATGTTTTCCAAATCGTTGTTTTTTATAATCATAGAATGACCATAACCTCTAATATTGATGGCTGTTCCTGTAATATCATGCAAATAATTAGAATCTATGTATATAGAAGAAGTACCATCAAACGGATTGTTTAATATTCCATACATACCAATAAATCTAAACTCACAATTTTTAATAGATATATTTAAACTGGCTCTATTATTAAAACCATACCAATTAATTCCTTCAACTGTTAAATTTTCATAAGTTTGGTAGCTTTTATAATATACCTCTATGCCAGTGTTCCTGGTTGCAATTTTAACAATCTTTGTACTGGGATCAACTCCACCAAAATACATATAAATTGTGTTCCCTGTGTAACACCAGTCACCAAGCTCGGTCAAACATTTTATGTCATTTTGGAAAAAATATCCATAGTTATCGGATGCATACCAATTAGATCCTTTTAAATAATTTACTCTTGTGCCGGAATGAGACGTAATTTTGTTTCTATCTACCATCCATCTCACTTTCTGCATCACGGCTTCGGCTCCGGTCCAATTTGTTGCCCCAGTTAAATGAGAATCAGTAAAATAATATTGTCCATCATAATCGGCATGATCATAAGATAACCAATCACTTTTCGGATACCTTCCCATTGGAGTATTGACGCCATCCACTATCACTATATAAACTTGTGAATATTCATCTTGTGTATCACATGACGTGTTTGTGTAGTATATACCATCACCATAACTTGTCCAACCAGAAAGCACTTCAAACCCAGAAAGAATCGGATTTTCACCAGTTCCATATGAGCTAATTGTTATAGTTCCGCCAGAATCACCACTTTTATCAATAAATAATTTTTCAGTTAATATAAAAGTATCTCCCTTTTTAAATAAAATAGAATCACCAGCATTATAATTTGCTGAATAAGAATTAACTTTATTAATAGTTTTCCAAGGATTTTCTATTGTTCCGTCATAACTATCATCACCGCTACTGCTTGAAACATAATAAATATTACCAGTGAATCCAGTATATTCAAAAGCACCTATATCTGGAGCTGTTCCACTATAAGGTAATCCAACATCAACACCAGCATCAATAGCCGGTGATGAAGATTGTAAACTAAAATCTGTTGATGAAACAAATAATGGATCACTTTTTATATTATCAGATAAAGTGTATCCGGATGGTGAATTTCCAGTGAATGTAGGATCATTACTATTTGCGTTTTGATAAGTTATATTATTCGTTATGGTTAATCCACTTAAAGAACCTGTGTTTTCCGATCTAAAAAAACTATGATTTGTAAATCCACTGAATATGTTGTTTATTATTTCAATATTATTTATTATACCAGAACTTTGTATTAATATACCATCATTTGGAGATGTGTGATCAGATAAAATAGTATTATTCCAAATATAAGCATTTGACACGGTTGAACCAGTAAATAAATAAATATTGAAATGTAAAACTTCACCTGAATAACTAGCATTGCTATATCCACATTCTTCAAATAAATTATCATAAATCCAAATATTAGAATGATGAGATGATGCACCAGGACTACCACCATCTGTTGTTCCGATACATTCGGGCCATCCTACAAAATGATTATTTGATATTATGAGATCTTCTGTTGGGGTTCCTTCTATATCTATTGCGCATGTACCATGATAACTTGGCGTGGTAACACCTGTAGAATATTCTATGTAATTATCATGTATATAATAAGAATAACTATAACCACTTTTAATACCACCAGCGCAATCTACAACACAGTCCCCACCATAAAATTCATTATTATAAATCTCAAATCCTCCTTCAATATGCCAATTTTCTATATGAAAATTCCAAAAGCTACCATTATATACTGGCTTATAACATTTATTATTATAAAATTTAATATTTCTGTTATGAGCATTTATGCCATTTAAAATATTTCCATTTCCATTTGAACTTAATGATCTTGTTGTTTGATCTAAGATATTATTGTATATTTTTAATCCATCCTGATAAACGTATATAATTAAACCAGTTGATTGTCCTTCTTCCCTATGTGCACAATTAGTAATGGTACAGTCATATATTTCATTATTGTACGCAAAAGCTGTCCCATCCCAATTATTACCCCTCACCAATATTCCACATTCTATGAAATCAACAATCGTACAATTATGAACTTTAACATATCCAACTTTATTTATACTTAAACATCTGGATGCTGTTAATTGTCCATCAAGCTTTATATTACTTATTTCTTGATTACCTATAGTGTTCTCATCTCCTGTTAAATGAATAGCACCAACATCCCAATCATTAGAATAGAAAGTGAGAATGATATGAGAACTATCCCCCTCACCTGTTATATTAACTCCGGGTGATAATAATATTGTACTACCTGATGTTTCAGTGTAAGTTCCACCGGATACATATATTGTATTACCAGATGTTGTTACTTGAGTACAGGCGTATCTCAATGTTCTCCAAGGATTTAAAATTGAGCCAGTTCCACCAGTATCATCACCACTCTCTGAAATATAGTATGTAGTTCCTGTTGATTCAAAACACCCCAAATCTGGAGATATTCCGCTATAAGGTAAACCGACATCGATACCAGCATCAATTAAATCTGACCCTTCAGCCAAATGTAAAAATGTTATATCAGGTAAACTACCATCTGGTTTTCTACTTCCAAAAAGTTGAGTTGTATACCCAGATATGAAAACAAAATCAGCATCACTTATTGTATATCCAGTATTCTCAACTTCTATGGCAATAAAAGTGTTGTGATCATTGGTCATTCCTGTATGTGTTCCTAACGAACAATTATAAGAACCACTTTGATAACTTATATTGTTTCTAACAACATGAGGCACATCCATATTTAAACAAAAACCAATCCACCCATTTAAATATGCTGTACAATTATAAGTGTGACTTATTAAAACAGCACCGTTTATAAAAAATCCAGTTGCCTTATTTTTAAAGGCCAAGCAATTTGTTATTGTTCTTTTATGAGTATTTGGATATTCATATTCAGTTTCACCATATTTCCAACCAGCACCTTCACCCATTTCATCTGGTCTCGTTGGTGTAAAAGTATCTGGGACATATCCATTATAGAAAGACCAACAATTATCCCAAGTAACAAACCCCTCATTATAATAAGCATCAAACCCAGTATCAGCATTCCACCATGCTCTACACCCACGAACTGTATTAGTTGCTGATGTATTTGTGTTTCTTGATGTAGATAAACCAGCCGCATTGTTGTAAGGAATCGGGCTCAATAAATCTACGTTATGGTGAAAATCACAATTTAAAATTAAATTATCATTAGAACCTTCACCTAACAGCATACCAGCTCCATTATGATGTGAATTCAATAATTCGAAAGTGTTATGACTACCGTATGCTCTTAGACCATGCCAAACATGTTCCGTTTCTTGTGTAAATCCTGAAATTTCGATCCCTTTAAAATGAAAGTAATCACCACTAAAATAACAACCATAACCATAAGTGTCATTGTACGTGTATCCAGAACCTTTAGTTATAATAGGAGTTTCACCTGAATATGCAAATATATTGATAGTGCCACCAGAAACACCATTAACACCATTCATCACTTGCTGTGTTGAATATGAATAAGTGCCGCCTCTCATATAAACCGTATCACCTGAATGTATTATAGTCCATGCCTTATTTAAAGAGAACCAAGGACTTGATGTTGTTCCACTATTATTATTGTCATTACCTGTTGGAGATATATAATATGTTGCCATTTAATTTTTATTCATATATATTAATAATTTGATGACATAATTAACATATATGAAAAAAATTTCTCATGAATTTTTAGATAAAATATCCAATATTTCAGATGATATTTCTTCTATTGGCTTTCCAGTAACATCTATTATCTTCCACCCATGTAAAGTATAATAACGCATAGCGAAAAGAATTTCATTTCTAACTGATATTGGATCAGCATATTCTTTTGCGAAACCACCCAATTTTTCATTTCTAGTACTTCTCAGCTCAGATAACCGATGAGCGTTTGTCGTCAAACAAAAAACTCTTTTTGGATCGACCTCATTTAATATTGATGGTGGTTGAATCCCATTCACTATTGGCACATTAATAACAAACCATCCTTTATAAGCTAAATAAACGCTCAACGGAGTTTTAAAAGTTCTAGACACCCCCAACAATATTATTTCAGCTTCTTTTATGTCATCTAACTTGATGCCATCATCATGTTTAAAAGCAAATTGAACTGCGTCAATTCTTTGAAAATATTCTCTATTTATTTTTTCAAAAAGACCTGGAGTCTGGGACGGTTTATTTATAAAAAGATTTGATAATTTATTTAAAATCGGGCCCATTAAATCCAGTGAATTCACATTCATTAATCGACATTGATGGACAATTGAATCTCTTAGAGGTATATCAACGAGAGTATGAATAACGAGAGCTCCAACAGATTTAGCTCTCGATATTATTTCTTTAGCGGAATCACTTTCTCGAACGTCAGAGAAAACCAATATTTCTACATCAGAATCCGAAAATTGTGTGAGAGCAGCTTTAACAACTTGTTTAGCTGTTCGGCCAGTACTATCTGATATAATAAATATTTTTTTACTTTCATCCACAATACAATATAATGGTTAGAAGTGAAAAAGTTTTTATTCATTCGCGTTCTTATCTTCTTTTTCTTCAAAATCATCTATTTCATCATTTTCTCTAATGAACCATCCAGACACAACAAGCCATAAAGCATCGCCTATAATTATAAGTAATAGAGGTAACCAAAAAACAGAAATAATTGTTTTTCTCAAAAACGACACATCCTTTTCTATCTTACCAGAAAGATAGAAAAACAAAAAAGATATTAGTATGTATATTATCACGTAAATCATATTACAAAGATAAAATATTTTTCTATTTCTAGAAAGTTTTTTTAATTTTTTTATAAAATATTTTTTTTATTAACAAATTCTTTTATAATTTTGATTCCGAATAATAGGGATATTATTCAATATCGTATATACTCACTAAACTAACACTGCTCGTATGACTAAGATAAAATTTGTTGCTGCGCTATTATTTTCCTTTTTATGGGTAATTGCTTCATATTCAATAGCTATTCCCTGGATAAATGATCTTAAAAATGTTTTTGGTTATTTTCTAACATATTTTTTTACTATAGGTATCGCTTTTATACCTGGTTTCGCTATGGCTTTCGTTTATTCGACTCTATTATTAGACAAAAGAATTAGAAAAAAAGACATTATTTCTTTACCTCCAATAACAATATTGATAGCCGCATACAATGAAGAAGAAACAATATTAAATACATTACATTCTATTGAAAATCAAGAATATAATGGTGACATCCAAATTATTGTTTGTAATGATGGGTCGAAGGACAAAACATCTTTATTGGTTAATAATTTCATAAAATATATTCCTAATAAAAAATATAATTATCAAATAATAGATATTTCTGAAAATAAAGGAAAATCTAATGCTTTGAATGTCGGGCTTTCACAATCAAAATATGATAGAATCATCACAATAGACGCTGATTCCATTTTACACATAAACGCTTTAACTTCGATTGTTTCAACATTAGATAGCTGTGATGAAAAAACCGTGGCAGTCGCTGGCACAATACTCGTAAATAATTACAATAAAAATCTAATGACCAGAATACAACAGTGGGATTATTTACTCGGCATATCATCTGTCAAACAAGCCCAATCTTCTTATAATGGAACACTAGTCGCTCAAGGAGCATTTTCTATCTATAAAAAAGATAAATTAATGGAAATTGGTGGATGGTCGAATACTGTTGGCGAAGATATAGTCCTAACTTGGCAACTTTTAAAAAAAGGATATCACATTTATCACGACACAAATGCAATTGTTTTCACAAATGTCCCAGTGTCATATAAACAATTTTTTAAACAAAGAAAACGATGGTCACGTGGTCTTATTGAAGCTTTTAAATCATCATCTATATTATTATTAAAACCAAAAAGAATATTGCCGTTCATATGGTATAACTTAATGTTTCCTTATATAGATGCATCTTTTTCGTTTGTCTTTATACCATCAGTTATAGCTGCTGTCTTTTTTAAATATTATTTAATGGCTGGTTGGCTAACTTTATTGATTTTACCACTTGGATTATTATTAAATTCAATAATTTTTATGATACAAAAAAGAATTTTAAAACAATGTGATATAAAAATGAATAAGAACATAATAGGGTTGATATTTTTCGTTCTTTTCTATCAAGCAATGCTTGTGCCAGCAACATTAAGTGGATATGTGAGTGAATTTTTAAATCTTAGGAAAAAATGGGAAACGAAATAATAAAAATAGATGGTCATTTTGAATACGATTCACAAATAGACAAAGAAGTCGTTGATATTTGTGATGCTATAAATTCTTTGCCTGGTTTAAAAACCTTTGAAAGTTGCTCTGGACACAATAAAAATCCGATGAGAATATTTTTTTATGTAGTGGATTTTACCCAAAAAGGAGAGCAGGGACTTTTTTTCTTGACTCGTTGTGTGGACAAAAGATATTGGGAATATGGTGATAAATGGAAAATAGAGCTCTGTGTTGGCGATCAATCCAAAATAACAAAATATCCAACAACATTTTTATTACACAGCGGCGAATCGAAAGGCATCGACTGCTACGAACAATCCAAATCATTAATAGACAATATGAATCATCATTTGAACATTGAGTCTTTTATAAGAGGATATAAAATAAATCTTAACAATTTTAAAATTTCAAAGAAATGAAAAAATCAACATTTTTTGCAACTTTATTTTTAATTTTATCTCTATTTGGATTCGGGCAAAGAATTCAAACTAACGTCTACCATTTTGGAGATAGCGATAAAACAAGTTTTTGGAAGTATGACATTGGATACAACCACATATTAAACAAAAATTTAATGCTAGGTGCGAAATTCGGAACACACGAGACGACAGAGGATAACGATAATATTGTCCTGAATTATTTTGGACTGAATTATCAAATAAAAGATTCCGTTGGATTTTTGAAATCCAATTTCAATTTTGATTATGTTTTCGGAGACGGCAGTTCTTTATTGAAATATGATGTTTTGATGACAGTTAGACCGAGTAATCATATGTATTTTGAATTCAATGGTTCCAAGGATTATATAGGAACACTATACTCTATAAAAAACAATCTATGCTTTTTCGACAATAGTCTATCTATGGACTATTCATTTTTAAGTAATAGACTAACATTTGTTGGAGCTTATGTATATCAAATAATCACAGATAAAAATACACGCGGGATAAAAACATTTAAGATTGTCGGATATCCTACTAAAAATCTCGGGTTAATATTAACTTCAAAAATTTCCGACATGGATTTTACATCCGAGCATTATTTTAGTCCAATAAACTACGACATATATTCCGGCACAATTTTTTATAAATTTCTTATCAATGGTGATGATTTCATCATGATACCAAGAATTTCATACGGGAAACAATTCTTAGATAATCAAGAAAAGGATTATTATTCTTTCGAGTTCGTTTTCAGAGGTTGGTCCAAAGATATGTATGGAATAGATATTAATATGAATTATTCAAATTCAAAAGAAAATCCAATTGTATCCAATAACACAGACAAATATAATTTTTTCATTTGTAACGTGAAACTAATATATCAAATACCTGTTTCATCGTATTGATACTCCTTTTTTAACATCTATTGTCTGAAGTTACCAATAAAAGGAAAATTTTTTAGAAAATCATTCATATATGTTTTTTAAAAATCGAAACTACTTTTATATAACTTCATATCTTTTAGATCCAAAAACTTTGACATTATTTCTGGTTCGTATAAAGACGCTCCGATTTCTTTATTTTCTTTTAGAAAATCATAGAAGTGCGCGCCGAAAGCTAGTTTGTTTTTATTCTCGGGTAACATCTTCTTTAGATAATCAAAATCAATGTTTTTGTCTTTACATCTGCCCTTATTTATTATCGGCAACAAAACAAAATAAGAAATTTTATCTTCCCATTCGCTATAAATATCTAAAAAATAATCAATACTAGCACTATCCGATATAACAATATGGAAATTTGTCATTATTCCATTTTCCAAGAATAATTCAGCGGCTTTTTTCCAATATTTTTCTAAATGTTTGTGACAAGACACTGCGACTCCTCCGCAATATTTTTTTGTGTACTCTATTATAGAATCTTTGTTATCAAAAATTATAAAGGACCCATTTGTCGTGTAATTTGGAACTATACCTAACTCACGCGTCGTTTTTAAAATGCTTAAAAAATCTGGATGTTCTGTTGGTTCTCCGCCACCGAAAGCTATTTGGAAAGGTCTTTGATTTTCATCCATTTTACCAAAATAATCCAGAATCTTATCAACTATGTTTTCATAATGGAAATCATTCCGACTACTATCCATATAACACGATTCACAACCGCCGTGAGAACATTTCCCGGTCAACTTAACATCATAGAATTCTGGATATTCCAATTCAGAGATTGGCATATTTTTTTTAATGGTGAATCTTATTGTTTTGCCATTTATCCACACAGCTCTGTAATTAGAGCTTATATCTTCCCTTATCTTCAACATTTTAACCTAAGTGATATCTATCTCCGATTTTCATTAATTTTTCTTGCTCTTCCCAATCAGGATTTTCCCCAATAGAATACATAAAATACATCTCGTGATCTGGATCTATTCTATTTATTACTTCTTGAATATTATCATCTGTGACAAACTTTCTCATCCAATCTCTCAATTCATATTGATCAATTACATCAATATTATCATTAGATTCTTCCCCCCAGGGATCATCTAAATCATTTTTTTTGAAATCATTAAATTTTTTAATTTTTGTTTTTTTAAACCTATTATCTTTCAACCTATATTCAATTCTACCAAATCTGTTCACAGGTTCATATAATTCATCGAATGTGTAATCACCAATCAAATTATAATCTTCTCTATTAGAAGGCCATCCATCGGGTTGAGTATGATACCAAATAAAATTATTCAATTCGCCCGAACTCAATTCCGTTATATTAACAATGGGTTCATATTCTCTCAAATAATTTGGATAAATTTCTTCTATCATTTTTTCAATAGTTTCCTTATTTTTCCCTTTAAAAACATAAAGTTCTGATGATGAATTAGTTATAACATCAATAATTGAATGAGGATTAATAACAAAAAGTGTTTTCATAATTCCATTTTTTCTATTATATATTAAAATCTATCGACATAAATGTTGCTCGATACAGGTGATTCAGAAATATAAACTTTGAATTTTTCAATGTTCTTTATCACATCATAATTAAACTTAAAATCAGGTCTTTGATCCAAACAAGTTACAACTAAACTTTTTTCAGTTTTATTGTAAATGTTATCTACTGATAATGAATAATTTATTAAATCATAATCTATTTCACTTATTCTAAACTCACCCTGATATTCGTTTAACACATTTATCTCTTCTTCGTTGTTTATCAATTCTATTTCTTTATCATTACTCATCCATCCATGGCCGTGTCTGGTTTGGTAACATCTTGTAACACAATATGTTTCAATATCATCACAACCAATTTTTTTACATATCTCTATAGCATTTTTTGAAGAGGTATTAGCATAAGTCACATTTGGGAAGATGCCATGATCCATATCTAATAAGATACCCTGTGAACCTTCAAAAATCAAATTATCACATGATTTCAATATTTCGTAATCTTCGATTTCAAATAATGAATCCTCACTATCAATTATTCTAAAAAAGTCTTCCTCCAATTTTGAATACTCTTCTACAAAATTTTTCAAATCACCAATTTTACACAGATTTTCATAGTAATTTTTAATATTTTCTAATTTTACTTTTAACATAGGCTTATTGATCAAATCAATAGCAAATAATTTATATCCTGTTGATATATTGCGGCTCATTGTCTGACCTATACCTAATCCGCAACTACCGTGTCCATTCACTCTAGATATAATTCTATTGTATGCGACGTCATATGGCGTTGTCAATTTAGCTATGGGGTGAACATATAATATTGGATCGATTCCTTTTTCTTTTAATAATATTTTCTCTTTTTCTATGGTATTTAGAAATATTGTCGTATGCTCACTAAAATAACTTGGCACATTTTGTATGGAACCGCTACCAAAATTAGAAAAAACATGTTTTATACCATTTCTAATTACAGTGTGTCCGCACTGTTGACCACCTGAAAAACGAACGACTATGTTTTTGTTTGTTTTTGAAACCAAGTAATCAACCATTGTTCCCTTACCCTCGTCGCCGAAGCCTAATCCAATGACAATGTGAGATTTCATATTTTTACTGTTTATTTTATTTAGTAGCAAAATTAGTTATTTTTATTTTAATAAAAAAACGGGGAGGTTTATTCTCCCCGTTTTTTTTTTCTTTTACAAAATGAAATCGTCTTCTTTGATAAATTCATCAATTTGTGGTATCGATTTCTTTGATGGCGAAAAACCGTTAGATAAAATCACATCAGAAATATCTTGTGGAACAGTCTTATAATCTTTTACTTCTATACAATGATCTCCTAAAAGTTCCTTCCAGTATCCCATTGCTTTTTCAGATCTTGGGCCGTGATTTATATGTAAATGATAAACATTCCATTTTTCACTTACCATTTCTAATAATTCATAATCAGTATAAGATTTTTCAACATCATCACCAAATAATTCTTTTATGACATTTTTTGGTAGTATTTTTAAACATGGCTCGTCTCCAACCGTAATAAGAAATCCTTTTTCTCCCCTTTTCTCAAAGGCGTCAGTAACAGTGTGATTAGCAGCGAAGTACCAAGATAGAAAATAACTTTCACCTTCATTTCCTCCACCGCCGCCTTCCAACCAAGTTCTGGTCAGCCACAAATCTAATTCTGCATCACCCGACTCAAATTGTCCGACTTGTAAAGGAGCTCTGTCTATTGTGTGATCACCAACTCCCAAAAACAATATTGAAGCGTCATCCAGGCCATTCGATAAAAGCTTTTCCATAAGTTTTGGTAATCCATCTTGTACGAGTAAATGTGGTATTTTTCCCATACTTCCAGTTACATCAAGTACCAATATCACTGGTATTGTATTTGGGTGATTTTCGGAATCAAAACACTCTCTTTTATTGATTCCTGTTGGGGACATTGATTCGTGTATTCGTTTCAAAGAGCTTTGTGTAAAGATTTCATTAGCGCTTTTTGTGGCGTAACCAAGACTGGCCGATCTTAAAGCTCTATCTTCTTGTATATACCTAGTGTATCCCATGACTTTTAATTTTTTTTTTAGGTGAATAAGTACTTAAATCTATCTTCGGCTAGTTCCAGTTTGATTTCCAAATTCCTGATTCTAACAGCTAAGTCCAAATCTCTCTTAACGAAATCTTTAGAATTAAAATCAGATGCTAATATCAAACTATCTGTTGTTGTAGGCGATAAATCGAGCATGTTTTCACGCTCCCTTCTCAGTTTTTTCAATTCGACAATCATATCTTCGATTTCTCTGCGATAGATCATCTCAGCGTCTTCAGCGATAGAAACAGCGCGATCTTTTCTGATCTTACTGTTGTTTCTTGATAAGGATTCAAAGAATACTCCTTTAAATTCCAGATTTTCTTTTGATGTTTCCATAATGCGTTTTTTTTTTTAAATTTATTAATAATATTATTAATTACTTGATTTCTATATTTTATAGAACAAAGTTATAAAAAAGTTTGATAAAAAAATAAAAAAACATCGATTTTTTCAAAAAAAATCGATGTTTGGCACGATGTTTGTTATTCAGATAACAAAGTTATAATATTAACAAATAATATACTATTTGTCAGATAATTACAACTCAAAATGAAGATAATGTCAGTCTTTTCCAAGTATTCGCAGCAACACAAATATATAAATAAGATGAACTGTAAGCCATATCACCAGCGATACCTTTTGAAGTCGGAGATGATGGAGCAGGCGACCAAAATTCCTTTGTTTCTATATACATTGTTGAACCAGACAATTTTATTGTGTTATTATCAATGTTAGCACTAATTATATTGTTACTTATATTGATGCCACCACCTTGTGTGTAATTAGAAGAAGTGCCAGATGTTCCATTTTTACCAGATGTGCCTGATGTACCAGGTGTTCCAACCCCAGAAGTGCCAGATGTTCCATTTTTACCAGATGTGCCTGATGTACCGGGTAATCCCGCCCCAGATGTCCCAGATGTACCAGGTGAACCAGGCAATCCTGGTGATCCTGTTCCAGATGTTCCAGATGTGCCAGGTGATCCTGTTCCAGATGTTCCAGATGTGCCAGGTGATCCTGTTCCAGATGTTCCAGATGTACCAGGTGAACCAGGCAATCCTATTCCAGATGTTCCAGAGGTACCAGGTGAACCAGATAATCCTGTTCCAGATGTTCCAGACGTGCCATTCTTTCCAGATGTTCCAGATTTTCCAGATGTTCCAGATGTTCCAGATGTTCCGTTTCTAACCAATGTCGCATCATATAAAGATGATGTGCCAGATGTACCTGATGTTGAAGAAGGTTTTTTAAAAAGTGCGACCATTACTTATTAAATTATTATTTTTATATACTAACATATATATAAAATAATTTAAGTCAATAAAATAATATTTTTTTAAATATTTGGATTACCTAGTATTATTTCTACTTCTGTTAATTCTCCATTATTCAAAATTCTACTATAAAATCCATCAATAATTCCATATTTTCCATCTGGGTGCTTACCATACCAATTTATATATGTGCCCGGAAACAATTTTTCTATATCTTTTTCACTATCAATGAATGACACATTATAGTTGTTTATTAATATTTCGGCTGGTTTGCCAGAAACTTCTAAATAATATCCTTGTTTTTTTAATATTTGTGCCAACTTTTTCATTAATAACATCTTAGATTTAATTAAACCATCATGACCAAAACCAGATATTTTATAACCAAAATTCGTTTTCTTTCCAAATATAACAATATCAACATCCGGATCGTAATCTATATCCGCCGCTATCCAATAAGTTAAATCTTTATCCTTCACTATAGAATCGGCTGATACAATTCTAACATGACCTCCAATTGGAGAATAAGCATTATCTATTATAGCAAACAATTCATCTTTTAGATATTCCTTGTCATATAGAGTTAATCTTACCCATTTATTTTTTGGATACAAATTAGAAAATTTTTCAAATGTCTTCAACATATCTGTATATATTAAAAAAAATAAGAAAAAAAAATTAATATATAAGGTATAAAAAGAAAAAAAAAATCTATGCTTATAAATTTCAAACAATTCTTGATAAACGAGCAATATAAGAACATAAGAGGAAAAAGGGGAATTCTTATATCAAACGAACTTTATACTCTTTTAATGAAAATAAAGAACAAACTTTCTTTTCTTTATATAGATTTATTCAACGCTGTTGTGGAACCACATAATCTACAAGAAGATCTTCCAAGTTATCTATCATATGATAATGAAGGAAATCTGACGTTTTTAAAACCAAGATATTTTAATGAAGAACCAGATCCATGGAACAGTAAAAGGAGGACTTCGATGAAAATGTCAAGAGCTATAAAATTATTTTATAAAGATGAATTTTTAGATAAAAATTTGACACCATTGGACATTGATGCTTTCAATAAGGAATTAAAAAACAATTTTTCAAAAGAAGGAGTGGAAATTGTTGAGCTGAGAGGTGATGATATTTTAAGAGCTTATAACTATACTAAAGAATTAGATTTAAAAAAGTTTGGTTTCACTTGTGCCAATTTCGGGCAGAAGGAGCCAGGGGGTTCTGGTTATGCCGAGCCTGATAAATCATGGTTTGATATATACACGAAAAATCCAAAAAATATTGGAGCCGTTGTTTTGATAAGAGAAGGCAGAATTGTTGCCAGAAAAACTTTTCAAGAAGGCGAACAATTTGTTGATAACGGAAAAAATAAAGCTGGTACACATCAAATAGTATATGGTAATTATTACGGTGAATTGGGTGGCGGTTCGATAAATGATATTCTGATAACAAATCATTTGAAGTCTAAGGGAGCGGTTTCATATGGATTGAATTACGATTTTATAATACAACTGGAAGAAACGAAGTTTCCAAATTATTGCCCATTTGATTCAATGTATGTTAATTTCAAATACAATTTATTATCCACCAGTGACAATTTAAAAAAATTAAATGGTGAAAATTTATATTGGAATAACACTTACAAGGCAAATTACGACCCAGCCTACAACAAATAAAGAATTCTTTTATTGTAATCTATAACAGCTTGATATTCATATAGAATATCATTACCGATTATACCATCAATTAAAGGTAATCCATTTTTACGAAAATTGTTGTTGAAGTTATTGAAATCAGAAAGTTTTATTTTTCTGTTTGTTATTTTTATGTCACCTATAAAAAATTCTTCAATTCCAACTACATCATTCTCTATAAGATTTCCATTAAAATCGTATGTTATATCATCAGTTTTTTCTATTTTTTCTTTAAAAATATTTCCTATTTTTTTTATATCGAATATAGTTTCTGTTGAACCAGTGTCTATTACTACTCTATATTCTTTGTTTTTTATTTTAATTCTACATAGAATATGATAACCTTTTTGCATTTTAAAAATCTCAATTGGAACTTCCGTCATCAATAATTCTTTCTTATTCAACATCCTCTTTTTTAACTTGAGGCATATGTTTTCTTTCTATCTTTTTATTCGTTCTTGGTATTTTTTTCAAATTATCATAAAGATAATCGATAACATCTTCTTCTTCAATATCTAATTTTTTTCCTATTTTTTTTAAATATTTTTTCAATTTCCAATCTTTGTCGGATTGATAGTGGTTTTCACCAACAGAAACACCGTTTTTAATAGCATTCTTCATTATATCAATTATCTTATTTTTCACAACATCATCTTTTTTATCGATCCAATCTTCTAATTTAAACTCTCCGCTTTTTTTATGTGGTTCTTTATCGGAAATATCATCCAAATCATCTATAATATCATCAAATTTTTTCTTGATTTGGGTACATATGATTTCGCAAGTTGGATCTAATATCATAACCAAAGCCCATCTATGGTGTCCGTCTATAATATAATCATCTTGACTTATTATCATATCGAGATCTTTTAGGCTTGAGTTTAAAACTGACTTTCTTTCATCATCTCTTACAATAAATCTAGAAAAAATATGACCTAAATATAGGTCATTCTGACTGGGTTTGAGATCTTCAGCGTTAACCGATATCTTTCTAGTTTCCATATCTTTCATATTTCTTTTTGAATAACACTTAATTTTTGACCGTTATACCAAGGTGATAAATATACTTCTTCTCCATCTATATATAAGCATGGGCATTGTTCAAATCCTTCTCCTATACCATCTGATAACTGACCTTGTGTATACCTTTTCAATATATCCAATTCTTCATCAGTTAGTTTTTCTCTCGATTCATACTCAACAATAACATAGATATTATTCTTTTCATAAGAAAATCTCATATATCCACCTTTTACACCTTTGTTTATTAGATCTTGTTGATTACGAGTTGTTTGACCACCAAATCTAAATTCTTCATGAAAATATTCAGAAAAACAATCTTGACAATCTATTTCAGATACTCGATCACCTAGTTTTCTTCTATCTATGTTACATTCACCAGCAACTCCTTTAATAATTATTTCAAACATTTTTATTTCTCCTTTTTCATTTTTTTATTTTTGTTATTCTTTTCTTTATCATCCTTTTCTATTTCTTTAACCAAAACATCGCCTCTGAATTCTTTCCATTCTTTTCTACTAACATATTTCCAGCCACTACCAATCATCTTTTCGATATTTTTATGATCTAACCAATTCTTATCTGGCATTTTTTTAAAATCATCATTTTTTCTAAGAGTTTTCATATTTATATATTATTTTTTATTTATATCATGTATTAAACACGAAGTTATATTTATTTTTAGCAAAAAAAAAAAGGAATTGAAAAATATTCCAATTCCCCATCACATTTCATTAGCGATTTTCAATTATTCTGTCACAACTGTATCAGCCACTGCTGCTGAGTCCGCCACTAAAGTTGTATCATTCTGATTTACATTATCTTTAACTTCAGATTTAGGCGTGCAAGCAAAAGCCATAAAAATAATTGATAAAACTGCCATGATCTTCACGATTTTTTTCATCTTTTTTATTGTCTTTATTTTTTGAATTCCGAAACGGAATTTTTTTGTTATATATCAAAATTTAAAAATAGTTTTTTTTTATTTACTATAAAAAAAATGAAAAAAATATCAATACATATAAAAATAATTTTAAAGGATATGAAAACATTAAAAAAATTTGACAATTACGGCAGTGGAAATAAAATTTTAAAAGAACAGGTCACAGTGAATTTATCAAAAGGATATCACAATCTGTACATAGCTAAAAAAGATTTAAATATATTATTATCTGATGGAGGAGGAAAATTATTTATAAAAAAAGGAACAATATTACAAGCTTCCGGGGGTGGAACTTTTTCAAGTCCTGATCGAACGATTAATATATCTCAAACTATTAAAAAAATAAACGGAATTGATGTCAAAGGTAACTATGATATAAGAAAAGACAAGGAAAACTTTTTGGAAATAGAATATTATGATGTGTGGGAAAGAACTATTGATGTGATGAATTTATTACAAAAAGCCATGAAAGATTTATCTTATGTAGAATCCTTAATCAAAGATGCTGTAGAATACGGCGAAGAAATTGATGATATAGAAGATGATATCAATGATTATATAGATGATAAACGGGGACTTTTAGACCACATTATTTTAATCTGTTCCAAATTTAGAGAACACTCTTATATTTAGAGTTTTATCTACTACAGTAGTTTCTATATCTGATATAATATCTTCTACATAAAGATTGGAATAAAAATTCATTCTATTATTTATTACATCTGATATAGAATCAGTTACCATATCCAAAACATCATTTGATGATGAACTAAAATCGTTTTCATCTGATTCAATAATAATAGGATTGATATAATCTTTGATTATACTTTCATCTTCGGAATATTGTATAGTCTTATCATCATCAATATCAATTTTAGATAATACCATCAAATTTATAGCCAATAAATTTTTCGGATTTATTAGATTTTCTTTCTGTTTTATATTATGTATTTCACAATATAAAGAAGCAAATTTCTTAACTTCTTCATTATAAAATCCTATAGTATCCAATATCATTTTCCATTTTTCATAAGACTCATCTTCGTCTATGTTGTAACTTTTTCCTCTAATAAATATTTTCATTTTACAAATTGTGTTTCTTTCGTTTCAATAAAAACTACTTTTTTGACAAAATTGTTAATTTTGTTAATTTGTTTCTAATACCACCATTAAATTATAATCATCATATTTGAATAACACAAATCCTTCAAAAACAAATGTTTGTATATCGCTCGATGGGTTCATGCTAATAAAATAATCCTTTGGAAATGTTATTGTGACATTTTCGTATTCTATTTTATCAAAAACATTTAAATGCCATTTTGTTTCAGCGACATACACTTTTTTATCTTTTACATGAATATTCAACACATCTTTTAATTGTTTGTCAATCATAGACATCTTTTTAATCTTTTCAAAATCATTTTTTGATATATTGAAATTGAAAAATGAATTGTCTGTGTCCATTAAATAATTTATATCATCTATGCTTATTTCTTTGCCAATCGAAATAGGATCTCCACCTATTATTTTTATATTTAATTTTTTGTTATCGAATGTCATAAAATTAACATATGATTCTTCATTATAAACAATTTTACAATTTATATTTTCACCATAATCTATAAAATTTTCAAGAGTTCGATTAAAACGTTTGCCATCTTTTATGATGAAAATTAAAGAATAATCATTAGATTCATCTTTCTCTTTAATATCAAACAATTCATCAGTTTTAAAAATATAATTTTTGAATGCATGTATATTCTTAAAAGTGTCACCAACAAATGAAAACATCAAAATATTATCCTTATCAATTTTTAACACCAATCTTGGATCGATTTTTACCAAATCTTTCACTTTGGATAAAAAAATAGATAAATTATCTGATGTTAATTTGATGTGCAAACTATTATCTTGTTTAGTCATAATTCGAAAATAAGATTTCTTCTTTTTATGATAAAAAAGAAAGTTTGTTTAATATAAAAATTGACAAAATTATTATTTTTGTTTATTGGGATGAGCTGCTTTCAGATTCTTTATTCTTTCTTTATTCTTATTGCTCTTTTTCTGTTGCTTTTTAGTTTGTTTCTTCATAATGATATTTTTTAACATATATATATATAAAGAGTGCGTTAAAAAAAATATAAAAGTAAATATATATATGATCATGTTGCATGTTTTTATTTAAAATGATGAAAACCAATAAATTATAATTTTATAAAAATTAAAATATGTAAAAAATATTTAATATATATAATCAATAAAAAAATCAAACTAAATGAAAATCAAATTTGTGGATTTCATATTAAATGAAGAAGAGCGTCAAATAAAAATGCCAACAGACAAGAACTATTGGATAGATAAAGGAAAAAGAGGAAAAGAATGTATAATTTACACACATGATGATCTGGATGGTATCTACTCGGCGATAGTCATGAAAGAATATTTAAAGAATCATGGTTTCACCGTAGCAGGATATGGAATAATAAATTACACAGATGGTTGGAAATTATTTGAGATAGACAAAACTTATATTAATATTTGTCTTGATTTCGCCGAAGACAATAAAGACTTGGACATATATATTGATCACCATTTGGATGATGAATTTGTAAAGAAAAGCGAAATTTCCTTTAAAGTTAAAAGTGATTCTTGTTATGGTTTAATATGTCATTTACTTGGTATACCAACAGATAAGACGGCTCTTTCCGTTATATCAATGATCGATGCTGCGAAGTATTCTGATTATGGAGTTGACATTGAATATATTTTAAATTTCGATCTAAAGGATGTTGTTAAAAAAGAAAATCCTAGATTGTTTATGGCGGCAGCCTTTAACCAGCTAATAAAAAGAAGTGATTATAAAACATTAATAGAAGTTATACATAATGGAACAACATCGATTTTAAACATTTATAATCTATTTAAACTGTTTTATCCTCTAAATAATATTAACGTTAAACGGGGGTCGGATAAAGAAGCGATAAGAAGAGAATTAATAAGGGGAGAAAATCCTATAGTTTATGCTGAAGAAATAAAAGAAATACCCGAATTTTTACCAGATTCCAGAGCCAGAATCGGCACCATGATAAGTAGATCTGTTGGGAAAGATGATAATAAAATGTCCGTAAATAGCATGAACGAATTCGTTGAAAAATATTGGAGTGCAGCGGAAAATAAATTTAAATTTGAAGGATTTGTGATTTTGAGAAATTTAGTTTATTTTCCATCTGGTTCAATGGCCAATGCTCTTAGGGCCAGAGCATTAGTTAAAAGAACTCTTAAAGATAAGGATAATGATATACAATTTATTCTTTTGGATTATTCATCGTCTTTACAAATATGTGATTATAAAGGAATTGAAAATGAAACCAATTTACCGAAAATGGATAATGGTAAAGTTATTGATGACTTAAATGAATATACAAAATATTTATTAGATAGAGTACTTAGATATGATTTCGGATATCATTTTGAAAAAGCTAGAGCTGGCGGACACAAGGGAATAGGTAATTTGACAAATATTTTAGGTAAATGTCAAAGAAAACCATTTTTAGGTATAAAAATAATGGATTTGATGAAAAATAAAATAATTTCAGATATAACAGGAATTGATTGGGATCCAAAATTAATTTGGAATGCTAATGAGCCCGATGAGAAAAAACCTGAAGAGCCTGTGATGAATAAAAGATTGATGATGATGGATGATATAAGAAAAATTAGAAAATGAAAATTTTATATATAAAAAAAAATATAATTTTGCTGAATGTTAAAATTTAAAGACTATTTAAATGAATCCTTTGGTGGTATAACATTGAATAGATTCGCCGTTGGAGATGTTGTATATTTTATGATAAATCGCGAGTACAAAAAAGGTGTCGTAACTAAAATTCCTTTTTATAGAGGGGATCATTATAGTGTTAGAACTACTGACAACAGAATAGATTATTTTAATGAAAATCTTTTGGTTCAATATCCTTTAAAAAAAGGAGATAAAGTTTTTCTTGATTCCAGTAAAAGATTAGATGCTTTTATTAGAAAACAAAACGGTAAAATTTTTAATATTAAATTTGTCAATTATGGACATACTTTTGAAGAACCTTCTTGTACGATAGAATCCTTAGACAGCAAAATGATCATAAATGCTAGATTTTCAGAATTAAAACCCATCGATGAAGAACCAGATACAAATAAAATAATTCCAGAAGAAAACAAAAATCTCAAACACAAAGTAGGTGATGTAGTATATTTTTATTTCAATGGTAAGTATGTTAAAGGTTTCGTCACAGAAGTGCCTAAAGGGGGTGTTATATATGGAGTTAAGAGTGATATTGGTGTTGATTATAGTGTAGATGGTAACATCATGTTAAAATATCCTTTTGATGTTAAATGTAAAGTATTATATGGTGGGGAAGTTTTTGAAATCGTTAAGATGCATCACGTTAGAAGCAATAATGGTTATGAATTTTTGGAACCTTCTTGTGATATCTTAAGTGCAACAGGGGTAAGATTTTTCGATATACCTATTTCGGAATTGAAACTATATGACGGTTCTACACCTATTATTCAAGATGTCAGTAAAACGAATAAAGTTGAATCAGGTGGTGATAAAAAGAAGAAAATTGGTATAGGTTCTAAGGTGTTGGTTAATGATGACACATCTGAAATTCAAGTGATTAATAGAATTGGTGAAGTTAGAAAAATAAACTTTGATGCCGTCGGTAAACCAGTATCGTATCTTATTCATTTTGATGAAGATGAGTCAAAAAATTTAAGTTCGTTGACCATATATGTTTGGCCTAAATATATTATCGATGTTATTGGAAAAAGTGAAGAAGTGGTTCCTCCTAAGAAAGATGACATGAATAACGGAATAAAAGAAGGGGATAAGGTTTTTGATATAAATGATCCAGATAAAAAAATTGGTGAGGTCGTTAGATTGTGGGGCGATGGTGACATTTCAGTTAGATATGCGAAAAGATCGATGGTTGTTAAACATTCGAAATATTTTCAAAAATTCGATTTAGGGATAAGACCAACAACGACAGAAGAAGAAGAGGAGGAAGAAACCGATGATCTACTTGGTGGGTTCGGTAGAACACCATCCTTAAAAACAGAAGATTTATTAAAAAAGAAATATACAGAATTTTTTGAAATAGAAAAAGTTGTGTCTCGCGAGGATATAGATTCCAAAATAAATGAATATGAAGATAAGCTTAAAGATGAAAATCTATCAAAAGTTAAAAAATTGTTTTATGAAAGAACTTTAAAACAAATAGAATTGGTCGATCAATATTTTGATTTTCTAGAATCAAAAATAGCTGAAGGAAAACCAGTTTTCAGAAGTATTGGTAAAGTGGAAAGTAAAATTTTCAGTTTGAGTAAAATGGTAAGAGCTTCAGAATCCAAGGAATTGACAAAAAAACACGGATTTGATAGAGGAGTTATTTACTATTGGATATTCGAAGATGCCGTTATTTTTAAAACTTTATAAATTTTTTATAAACTTTAAATTCCCTGAGTCATAAATTCTATAAATTTTTCTATCGAGCATTATTTCGTGTTCGGTCTTTAAAGGATCAAATCCTTCTTTAACGAGATGATCTTTTCTAAAACCAAACCTGTGCCTCCTCACGCCGTCAATAACATAATAATAATTTGGCTCGGTTTTTCTGATAAGTTCAAAACCAAGATTTTTATATAAATCTCCTTGACTCCAGCTACGATCAGCATAACTAGTTACTTCTTTTGGCTCAAAATTTTTAACAAAGAATTTGAACAGTCTCGAAGCTCCTCCAATAACATTGGTGTTCAGTTTGTTACAAAACCTGAGCATTTCATAGGATCCATCGTGTGAGTTTTGTCCCATTGCTCTTCTCAAGCTTCCAAAGGTCATCAAGGAAACTAGTTCACCAGAATAAAAAAGACCTATTTTGATCTTTGATCCCACAAAACCTTGAATATGATTGTTCTCAAGAAATTCTCTAACCAGTTTATTATCAAACACTTCTTTTATCTCACATTTTCTAGCGTAGATCTTGTTCGGAGTCTTGTTTAACAAATTTAATATTCTTGATTTGACAATTTCCTGTTTGAACATCCAGTCGTCCTCGTAGATGTGGACAAGCTTTATTCCTTGTTTTTCAGCTAACTCGGTTTTCTCAAGATGATAGTTGTTGGACTTGTTGAGTTCATTATGCCAAAAAAGACCGTTGAACTCAAAAGCTAGTTTTAGTTCTGGGAGATAAATGTCTAGTTCTAAGGGCGATATTATATTTTTGGTGTTTTTTATAATTTCACCGACATATATTTCTTTTATAAAATTAAATAATCTTTCTTCTTCATCTGAAGTGCCTTTTTTTTCTCTGAAAAATGGAGAAATTTCTGATTTAGATATTAATCTAACTCTTAAGTTTGTGTAACTCATTTTAAAAAAATTGTTTGTTCTTTTACATTTTAGAACATATTCGATGTTTGACGACTCACTGTTTTTATTAATATGTGAGACATATTCAACATTAAAATCATTCAATTTATTTTTAATTTCTTCTATTCGTCCGTTTTTGTAACTATCAATGGATTTCTTTACAATATCTTCATTGGAAAAGGGGGATTTCCCCCCATATTTTTTCATAAAAATTTTTTCGATTTTATTTCTAATCTCTTTTGAGCTTATAGCATATTCAGAACCATATCTATTTAAACAAGTTTTTTTTCTTTTAGAATCTATCAATTTTTTTTCATCTAATGTTTTTCGATCCATTTTATCTTTTCTTTTTAGTCTAATGATTTTCTTATCATCTTCATTTTTATTTTTCCAACTTTCTATTTTCTTTTTTTTGGTTTTTTCTTTATGAATGTTGTCTCTATTTTGTAGAACTTTTGATATTTTTTCTTTAACAAATTGATTTTTTGATGCCACTGACACCCCATATTTCTTTATGTTTGTCAGCTCCACTTTTTCTCTAATTTTTTCATTCTTTAATGGATTATCGCATCCATAAACACTGATATTAGTTTCTTTTCTTTTATTGTTGATACAATTTTTGTTTCCACACGTAATGCGCCATCCAGATTTAAAATCTTTCCATTTTTTCATTTTACCACAGCCACAAAGAATATTTGTTTCACTATTATCATAACACCATATTTTCTGAGATAGAGTCAATTCTATTTCTATTTTGTTATCGATTAAATATTTTTCTAATTGTTCTTCTAAATATTCTCTTTTTTTTATATAAATACATAACGCTCCTATATTATTCTTTTTTTCATTTATTATATTTTTTAAATTGTTCATATGTTTTTTAATTATTATATATTAAAATAACGAGCGCCCATGATTAAAAAAGTGAAAATTTTTAACGATTAAGATTTTAATATATAGATTAAAAAAATATAAATTTATATGGCATCGATCACAATTGAACAATTAATAGATATAGTACAACAAGATCTAACTTTTTCAGGTGCTTTACCAAAGGTTTTACCAGATAAAGAAGTTCATCGTATGATAAAAGAAATTGTACTGGAATGGTTCTATAAAAATTATCAATTCGCTGTCCAGAAAGCTTATTATTATATGGTCTATGACTGGGCAATGAGGGATTTATATAATCGATTTCAATATTTAATTTTACCAGAGGAAGTTGAAAACATTACAAAAATAATTCGAGTAGAGGACTCATCGATGTTTAGATTGGGTATTCAGGCTCCACATCTTTCTATAAATCTTGGTGTTACAAATCAACCTTTTTTAACATCGTTCGTCACAACAGCTGGAGATTTGGCGTTATATCGCTCAACAATTAGTTATTTCGCGGATGAAATCAATAAATTGACAAAAAATACAGTAATGTTTAGTTATAATCACATAAACAAAAGATTACATTTCTTGGGTAGCATTTCAAATAGTTCTGAACCAACAGATCTTGTGTTAGAATGTTGGGTTAGAGTCCAAGAGGAAGAACTATTTGATTTTGAAATGTTTAAAAGATTTGTGATTGGTACTTGTCGTTCTAGAATGGGAGAGTTAATAGGTAGATTCAATTTCCAATTGCCGGGCAATTTCACATACAATGCCAGTGATATTATTTCACAAGGTAAAGAAATGGTTGATGAAGTTAAGACATATATAAAGGAACAATCTACAACATCTTGGTTTAAAATGTCCAGATAAATTTTAGATTTCCAGAATCATATATTCTATATATGCCCCTATCAATCATTATTTCATGCTCAGATTTATTTGAATCAAATCCCTCTCGTACTAATTGATCTTTTCTGAAATTAAATCTAGACAATCTTTTTTTGTTTTTAAAATAATAATAATTTGGTTTTGTTTTTCCAACTAGTTTAAAACCAAGATTTTTATAGAGTTCTCCTTGACTCCAAGATCTGTCAGCATAACTGATCACTTCTTTCGGATCATAATTTTTAACAAAAAATTTGAACAATCTTGAAGCTCCTCCAATAACACCGGTGTTCAATTTATTGCAAAATCTGAACATTTCGTAATATCCTTTTTCACTTTTTTGTCCCATTGTTCTTCTCAAATTTCCAAACGTCATTAAAGAAACAAGTTCTCCTGAATAAAAAAGCCCTATTTTTATATTAGAACCAACAAAACCTTGGACATGATTTTTTTCAAGAAAATCTCTAACTAATTTATTATTAGATACTTCTTTTATCTCACATTTCCTAGCATAAATTTTATTAGGTGTTTTGTTTAATAGATTTAATATTCTGGACTTCACTATCTCCTGTTTATATATCCAATTATCCTCATATACATGTATCAATCTTATTCCATATTTTTCAGCTAATTCTGTTTTATGTAAATGATAATTATTATCTTTATATGTTTCTGAGTGCCAATATAAACCATTAAATTCGAATCCCAATTTTAATTTTGGTAAAAAAATATCGAATTCACTATTAGATATTTTTTTATAATTAAAAAATATTTCATCATTGTAATTTGTTGATATGAAAGTTTTTAATTCCTTTTCGTATGATGACTCTGTTGAATTTATTGGATTGCATAATGTACATTGAACCGATTTTATTGCCTTCCTGTTGTGATAAAAATATCTATAAGTTTTGAATCTATTTCCACATAAAGGACAATATAATTCTATTGTGTCGCCACTTATTCCAATTAAATTATCATAATAATTATTGGCGTTTCTAATATAGAAATTTTTTACACCATTTGATATTTTTTCCTTAACTTCATCATTTTGTGATGAATGTTCAAATCCATATTTCTCTTTATTTGTTCTAAATTGTTTATTTAATATATCTTTATTTTTTAGATGATGTGTTTTTCCATATTTTTTTAAGTTGGTTTCTTTTGATTTATCTTTAACTATGTCCGATTTAGAAGAATGTTCAAATCCATATTTCTCTTTATTCTTATCTTTAATTTTTTGTTTTATTTTTTCATTTTGAAAAACATTTTCGACTCCATATTTCTCTAAACATGTTTTTTTATATTTTTCTTTATTATAATAATTTTCGTTCCCATACTTTTCTTTTAAAGTATTTTTAGTTTTGTTGTTCTTACAACGATTACATGTAAAATAGTTTCCGTTTTTCAAACTTTTGATATAATCTCTATATGGCAATTCTTTTTCATTTCCACAAACATCGCATTTCGTTAAAATTTTTTTATGGCTTGTTTCAGGTAAATAATCCGGACTTATCTCTATCTGATCACCTATTTTTATGCCTTTAAATTTCTCTGAAAAGTGTTTTAAATTGGTGTATGATATATTTATTTTAATTTTTTCTGTCAATATCATTTCTATCCAAGTATTCTTTTATTATTTTGTTGATGAATTTACTTTTATTAATACTTTGTTTATCTGATAATTTGTTGAGTGTTTCGATAATATCTTTATCTAGAGTTATTGTTATTTTATTCTTATTTATCATCGGTTTTTTTATTTATATATATTAATTTAAAAAAGTCATATTTTTCTTATTTGTCATATTTCTTTATAAGAAATATAGTTAAAATATATAAAAAAATTATTTAGGACCTGGGGGGTTTTATATATATTAATAAAAAATATTAATTTTTATGGCAGATAAAGAAAAAAAAGAAGAAAAAGACGCTCTTGAACGTTTTATAACCGATCAAAATAGAGCTCTAAAAAATGAAGATGTTCCAAAAGAAAATTTTTATGGAACAAATAATGTCGATACAATGAATTTTATAACCGTTGATCTGAGTTTGTTACCAGCTGGTTTATTTTATAAACCGGGAACATTGGTTATGATTAAAGCGGCAAGCGTTGCTGACGTGCAAGCATACTCATCAATAGATGATAACAATTTTCTTGACGTTACAGAAAAAATGAATGATATGTTGGGCAAATGTGTTAGAATAAAAAATCCGAATGGCACAACAGGCAATTATAAAGATTTGAAAGATAATGACAGGCTGTTTTTGATATTTATGATACGTGAATTAACATTTCAGAAAAATAGTAACTTATCAAAAGATGTGACATGTCAAAATTGTAAAAATGAATTTAAAATCCAGTTCCGATCGACACCTGGACCAGATAGTCCAAAAACATTTATCAATTATGATATGGATCCAGAGCTTGAACCATTTTTCAACAAGACAGATCGAACTTTTGATTTTGTGATAAATGAAAAATTGTATAAATTGGCTCCGCCTAGCATCAGCATACAAGAGATATTCTTCAAGAATATACGTGAAAAAGTTCAAACAGACAAAACTCCAAATGTCGCTTTTCTAAAAATTATACCTTTTACTTTATGGGATAGAAAATCAATCACAGATGATGGAATAAAAGCAAAAGAAGAAGAATTCAAAAATATGGATATGGAAACATTCTTATTATTGGATGAAGTTGTTGGAAAAATGTTATTTGGTATAAAAGAGTTGAAATCAACTTGTCCTGTTTGTGGCGAGGAGGTCCACGCTGACATGACCTTTCCCAAAGGGGCCTCAAGTATATTCAAACCAAGTGTCACTCCATTTGAACGAATGGCTAAGAAATCGAGCTGAAGAATATGAAATGAAGATCTTTTCGGTCTTTCAAGTTTCATGGGATAATTTAATTAGCAACAAATTTGAATTTATGAATCAGCTACGCATGCCAACAACAGTAGTAGACACATGGCCTTATTATGAATTTGAAGAATATATTAAATTGTTGAATAAGAAGAATGAAGAAGAAAAGAAGCGACACGAAGAAGAAGAGAGACAACAGAAAATGAATATGCCAGATGTAAACAAAATGTCAAAAGGTTTTACTCCACCGAATTTCAACATGCCAAACTTTAAAAGCCCGTTCTGAAAAACGGGTTTTTTATTTTGTTTTTAAGAATCTTCAAGCCAAGGATCATCCTCATTTCTGATAGCATAACATTTGATTTTTCTTCTTGATGTTGAAACACGATATTCAACTCCTTTGTCATCTATGAAATAGAACTCCCATTCAATTTTATTTGTAGTTTTATTATAAATTCTTTTTTCATAAACTTCTTTAACAAATATTTCTTTTTTCTCGTATTCTGGATAAGTGTAAAATTCAACATATTTGTTTTTTGTATTATTTGTTACTAACATTATTATAACCTCACGCCGATATTTTTCATTAAGATCATAAATAGAAAACTCTTTGGAAAGAAATTTTTCTTGGTTTTCGTATAATTTTAAATGCTTCATAGTATTTATATATTAAAAAAAATCCCTGAATTTTCATTCAAGGAATAATCAAATTTTCAATTTTTAGGTTTTAGCTCATTTGGAACTACTTTCTTATACATCCAATGATCATCTGTGGTGACATGACCTTTTCTCACAAATTTCGCAACAGATGTATCAAAATCATCATAAGAAAAAGAATCTGTTACCCGAATAACATATCCCTCGTTGATTGTTAAATCTAATTTAAAATTTTTAATAAATTCTTCATTAAATATTCCACGCCAAAGTATGGGAACGTGTTCCAATTTTAAATAATCACATATTGTCAATGTGTCATCTAATGATAAACAAACATTGTTTTCATCCCATATGGAAAGAACCATAAAATATGACGGCAGATCTGTATAATGGATGCTGTGGGTAGCATATAAATTTTCACCACATATTCTCCAACCATCAGGTATCTCATATTTCATACTTCCCCATAATCCCTTGACCCAGTGGCGTGATGGATGATCAACACTATCTAATGATCGAGCATGTATATGATCTCTGTAAAGAGTTGTATTTTCGCCGTCTAACTTCTCACTCAAGGCGATTTCTCTTCCATCAAAGAATTTCAAATCTTTATGAAAAAGATCATCCTTTCCAGCTCCCAAACTAAATGGAACATGTTTTGTTCTAGGATATTTTACTCTATTTTCCATCACAAATTTCTTTAAACTCCAAATTTATTAAAAATATCTTTAACTGGCGGTAAAATTTTAAATATTTTTTCCAATATATCATTAAGATGTTCGTAATCATATATTTTTTCAACACCTAGTAATTTCAACAGATCATCATCAACATTTAAGACATACCTACTTTCTTTATTAAACCAAAAAACCATTTGATATATGTTGTCATCTATATTTAATGATAATAATATAGCCACTCCATCTTTAACCTTTCCTATATAATCTACTATTGATATGCTTACCATAAAAATATTTTTTTTTCTGTGAGCCAGGTTTTAATATATATATTCAAAAATAATAATCCAAAATTAATGCCTTTAAATTTTAGTGATATTTATGTTAAGTATGAAGGACACCCGAGATACAACGATAAAAAAATTGTAGAAAATGATTTAATTGAAGTGATGGTTCAAAAATTAGAAATGATCTTATTTTCTAATAAAGGTTCACTATTTGGTGATCCTGGCATGGGATGCGATCTAGAATATTATTTATGGAGCACCAAAGTTCCAGATACGGAAATAAGAAACAATATAACAGAGCAAATAAGCACTTATATACCTGAGTTGAATGAAGTTGGATATACGCTGGATTTAAAATTATATGAAGGAGAATATCGGGATATACTTTATTTGAACTTTACGATAAAAGGTTATAATTATTATATGGTTATGAGCTAATCTTCATCTAAATATCCCCAGTCTTCTTCACCCCAAGGATCGTCCTCTAAGTTATGTTTTCTTTTTTTATTGGTCAAAGTTTTATCGTAATCATAAACCTCACCAACTGGTTGATCCCATATTTTTCTTTCAGATTTTACTACACCTATGTACCTATTAATTCCATACCAATAATTTCGCATTGTTGGGTATTGACCGCTGCCTCCCCAGAAAAATCCTTTATTTTCCAAAAAAACTAAAAAATTTTTATAAGACTCCTTTTCTGAAAATCTAATACTAAATTTATCTGGGGCATTATCAAAAATATTTTCAAAACTATCAAAATTGTCAGACTCTTTTATTTCTTCCCACCCCCAGTTCTCTTCACCCCAAGGATCATCCTCTAAGTTATGTTTTCTTTTTATATCGGTCTTTGGTCCGATTATATTGTAAGGAGATACCCACCAATCTATTTCTTTTATAAAATAAGCTAATCCAGTATAAAATCCTTTTATATTTCCATGAATATCCGAATTAATATGTATTCCACCACATCTTTCGATTATCCTATGTATGGTTCCAGTGATATTTTCTAGTTTATAAGAATCTACTTCTCCACCAAGCTTGACTACATCGCCAATGATATATTCTTCTTTATTCTCATTTATCATTCTTTCTTCAACATATCCCCAGTCTTCTTCACCCCAGGGATCGTTCTCTAGATTTAGTTTCCTCTTTTTTATATTATCATCAAAAGTTACTATTGTGTCCATCTCATTGTTCCATACATATTTCTTAGATTTCTCCACGCCCACAAATTTAAAAATACAGTCTTCATACCAATAATTAAGTGATGTTGGTCTGCCTAGGGAACCTCCCCACAAAAATCCTTCATCCTCCAAAAAAGCTAAAAAATTTTTATAAGATATGGGATCTGAAAATTTTACACAAAATTCATCTGGTGTAGTATCAAAAATATGTTTAAAACTATCAAAATTGTTAGATTCATCTAAAAATCCCCAATTTTCCTCATCCCAGGGATCTTCTTCTAAATTTTGTTTTCTTGCTTTTCTAGAATCAAAAATTTCTCCAAAAAAATTATTCCAAACATGTTTAGTAAATTTTTCGACCCCTATAACATTCCTTTCTTCATTGCCTTCTATATAGTAATCTCTCGCTGTTGGCTTTTCTCCATTAGCCGCCCACGAAAATCCTTTTTCTTCTAAAAAAACTAAAAAATCTTTATAGGTTTTGTGATCTGAAAATTTAATACAAAATTTATTTGGGGCATCATAAAAAATACGTTCAAAATTTCTCATATCTAAATTTTTATTTTATGTCCTTTTTTTATACCATAATCCAAAACAAATCCAGCCGGAACTTCCAAAACATATTTTGATAATTCAGATGGGACTATTCTTTTTAAAGAATATGGTTCAGCCCCCTTATATATATCAACAATAACAAATTCACTATTTATAAAAATAATATCAAGTGGCATTATTGTATTCTTCATCCAAAATGATAATTTTTCACTTCTATCGAATATAAAAAACATACCACTTCTTTTTGGTAAATATTCTCTAAACATCAGACCTGTTGATCTTTTTTGTGGCGTGTTGGCGATCTCTATATCCAATTCTACTATAACGTCATCATGAAATCCAACTATTGTTAGAACTCCATCTTTTGAGAAATTAACAGGTGAATATTGTTCGTATAATTTTAAATGTTTCATAAAAAATTTAAATCATTTATTTCTTTTTTTATATTTTCAGGTAGATCTTTTTTTCTAATTCTATGCCATATCGTTCTAATATCTTTCATCTTATTGTCACATATCATTACAATATCATTATCATTTAATTCATTAATATTAAAGAATTCATGTGAATCCACAATATGATCATTATAATATTTAACATTAATCCAATCATAATCTTTATATAAATAAAGTCTTTCATTCTCCCTAGGGATTACTCGAGACATTAAATTTCTCCATTCAATGGCATAATAACCTTCTGCGCCTTTAATGAGATTTCTTTTTATTTCTTTACCAAAAAGTTCTTCGTCCGACAAATCATCGAAATCAAATTGCTCGTATAATTTTAAATGTTTCATATCACTTTAATATCTAACCTTTTTTTAACATCATCTGCCAAATCTTCAAATTTCACAGAAGCAAAAGAAAAACTTATTGGAACTCTTCTTTTTTTATATATCATATTTTCATCATATACACTTATTTCAGAATTTTTATCAATAACGGAGATTTTTTTAAAACGACGATCAACATATCTGGAAAAATAAAAATCGTTATATAGGACAACAGTGTTATCATCTATATATTCTTGAATTATATAATAGGTGACTGTTCCATCGAGTTCTAGAAACTCGGTTAATGTCCATTTATTTTGGCCAAAAAGATCCTCTTCTGACAAGTCTTCGAAATCAAATTGTTCATATAATTTTAAATGTTTCATACTTAATTTCTATATATTATTTTTTTTAAACAAAATATTTTTAAACATCTAAAAATAAAAAAAACTGAAAAAGAATGAATAAGAATGTTTTTATTGTATCCACTTATCCATCAGACAACAAAAGAATGGAAGTTTTAAAAGAAGTCTTAGAGAATTTGCGATCTCCAGATTTTGATATTATATTAGTTTCCAATTTTAAAATAGAAAAAAGTGTGTTTGAATTGGCAGATTATTTATGATTTTCACGATATTAAATCTTTTTTTGATTATGAAAATAATACGGACACGTTTGAAGGATTTTTTTACGCTACTCAAAATTTTAGAGTTTCAGCTAAATTTGATAACGCCTATCATTTCGATATTTATAGAAATGTTTATCTTGGAGCAACATTAGCTAAGGGATTGAATTATGAGTTCTTCGCTTATATAGAAGGAGATAACATATTGGGAGACAAATCCAAAGATGTGATTAGAGAATTGAAAAATGAAATGATGAACAACAATAAAAAAATGATGTTCCTTGAAGGACCTAAAAGAGATGATTTCAAGAACATGAACCATTATATATCTACTATTTTTGCTGGCAACCCAGAATATTTCGTAAACAATTTAAAACTTCCAATATGGTATGAAGAATGGTTGAAAGATACGGTTTTAAACACGCACGCTTTTGAACTTTTCTTTTATATGAAATTTAATCATTTATCTGAAAATTTTCTTTTAAAGCCCCATGTTGATGTTTTGAATAGAATGACAGATAGCACAATAAATAAATTGAGCAAAAACGACGATCATTTTCTAAATAATGTTTTTTATTATAATGATGCGGAACCAAATAGAATATATTCTTTCTTTCTAAATAATACCAACGAAAACATTGATATAAAACTATACCAGAATGGGGAGATATTTTTTCATCAGAGTCTTGGAATAAATTGGTTCAACATTAATTCCTATGATATAGATTTTTTAAAAGATAAAGATATATTATTGGTAATTGACAATGGTGTTGGTATGAAATATGATATTAAAAAGAAATTGGATGACAGACAATTGGAGTCGATAAAATATAAGTATAAAATAGAATTTTTTTAGTCAAATTTTAAGAAAATCTAAACATTTTTGGAGAGTGAGATCTGGTCTATGACGATAATCCGAATCCCATATAGTCAATACTTCAAATCCTTTATTATTGGCCGATTCTATTTTTTTACTATCTTTTTCCCATATTTGTTCTGCTGTATATTGTTTTCTAAACGGATGTGATATATCATCTTTTTCAAAATATTTTGGATTAGCATGATATTCATCACCATTATATTCTATGATTTTCATTCTTTTTGTGTCAGCGAAATCATAAATCCAAACTCCTCCATTTTCTTTTGGTAAGTTTATTTCCTTGTTTTTTGTGGCGAAGAATATATATTTATGTTCTTTATAATCATAATTTTCTAAGATTTTATAAAATAGTTTCTGAGAGGATTTAGAGAATCCAGATTTCAAATTACCATTTTTTGTTAAACTATGTTGCCATTTTTCTTGTCTAGCTTGAAATACTTCCTTACCTTTTTCTTCTCCATATTTTTCTACACATTTTTCTAAAGTAAATGTTTTCTGTCTTTCTGATAACATTTTTTCTGATTCTTCTTTACTGAATCCTTTGTTTAAATAATATTCTATTTTTGTTGGTCTTTTATCAGCTGGTATATTTTTCTGAATTTTTCTAGCAAAATCCAAAGCTTCGTTTTCATTTTTATATTTTATAAAAGATTTAGAAAATGGGCTTCTTTGTTTTCTTTCCTCTTCTGTAGTTTTAGATTTACTATTTGGGTTGTTGTCACCGCCAAACATTTCAGAAAACATTTTTTTATATTTTTCCTGTTTCATATGTTTTCCACTATTTTTTGTAGTCTTCTTGTTATCCGATTCTGTATAAAGAGGTGAGCCTGGATACATATTCAAATATTCTTTGGATGTTAGACCGTGTGATTTTAAATGGGCACCATAAATTCTAGTGGATTGTTTGCCACAAATTTTACAAGTTATTAAATCTTCTTTTTCCATAAGAGTTTTTTATTCTATATATAAAAGTTCTTATGGCATAAAGACAAAAAAGTAAGATTATTTATAATTTTTTTAAAATTTTATATAAAAATAATTTTGATTTCTCAAAAACATTTAAATGGTGAGTTTTCTTTAATTCTTTGTAATATAATTCTCCTATACATATGGAAAATGGTTCATCTGCAGTATTATTTTTGCATAAAAGCTTGGTAGTCAATGAGATACATTTTCCAATCTGCCGGCTTGCCATTAATATACTGTATCTATTTTCTGTATAAAGTTTTATTATATCCTTTTGATAATCGCGAAGTTTCATCTGACCAACAGTGCCATCTTCGAGTTTTATTTTACAAAAATGCTCGGCAAAATAATAGACAGATAATTTGCATTTAATGTATTCAACGGCTTCTTCTTGTGTCATGGAAAATTTTATGCCTTTTCTTCTGACACCCTCTTTTCCCATAAACCAAATATGCTCCGAGCGTTTTAATTGTAACGCAAGACGCTCCTTATTTATGATCTCATCTATTTTTTTAGTGGTCATAAAGTTCGAAGACGATACTTCTTTGGTTTTTTCGGTTTTAATCATATTTTTTTATTTCTTATTTTTTCAAATATTTTCTTTCCAACTTGTTATATAAATTTCTGATTTCGTGTTGATATAGGTCTTGTTTTTTATTATTTATGACAACAAAATAATCTTCTCCACCACCGAATTCTGTGGTGAATGGTGGTGAATAATATGTGTGTTTACTAATAATTATAGGTATATCATTTTTGTTTAATTCTTCTCCCCAAGGATCATTATCATCGTCTGCGGTTTCACTTTTTATAACGATAGAATAAGTAGATGTTTCTAAATTAGAATAAGTGTTATTTTCTTCATATCGAATTGATTCTGGATCTATATTTTTTATATAATCCAATATTGTATTATACAATTTTCTATTTTTGGAAAAAAGGATCTCTTCATATAGTTTTAAATGCTTCATACTGTTCCTTGTCTTCTAAATATTTTTTTCTTAACTTGTTGTATAAATTTTTAATTTCGTGTTGATATAGATTTTGTGTTTCATTATTTATAAGAATATAATATTCAAAACCAGGTGGTAAATAAGATTCACTTTTGGCTATGACCACAGTCTTGTCATTTTTATTTATTTCTTCACTCCACGGATCATCTTCACTCACATCCATGTTTTCTCTATTTTTTATAATGAAAGAATATATATAATCATCTGATGTTGAATAACTAAGCACTTCTTCATATTGAATAGAACCAGGATCTATGCTTTTTATATAATTCAATATTGTATTATACAATTTTCTATTTTTAGAAAAAAGGATCTCTTCATATAGTTTTAAATGTTTCATGATTTTTCTTTCATGTTTTATAAATCATCAACAAGATCTTCTTTATAATCCCATTCATCCCCGCCTTCAATTTGCTCTAAAACAGCACTTTCCAATTCTTCTTTCGTGACTCCAAGTTCTCTTAGATAATCATCATCAACCTTGTCTTCCTTTTCACTTTCGTTTCTGGTGTATATTTCAATAATATCAAAAGATGATGGATAGCCAGGTTGTCCCGATCCGTCAGGATAATAAAGCACTTCTTTCTCTTCTTTTTCATAATATCCACCAACTCTAAATGGTATACCATTTATTTCAACTTCATAATACTCGAGATTACTTGATGCTTCGAACAATTCTTTAAATGATTTGATTTTTGATTTCATAATATTTTATATTTTTTTCTTTATATATTAATAATTTTTGTTCAAAAAAAAAAATCGATAACTTGGTATCGATTTTTGAATTTTTCTAATAGAATTTTTTTTAACCACTTGATTATACCCCTATCTTTCAAATACATTTCAGCATCCTTCATTATAGGAGTATCCGATTTTTGCCCAACTTTCACATACCCCTCTATCATTAAAGCTGTTTCAATAGCTGTTAAATGTCTAGTTATATGGGATGAACCAGCATTTGATGGTGATAATATACTCTTAGAGAAACTCTTAACTTCCAAAAAAGAATATAAAATTATTTTTTCGGCTGTTGTTAGCTCATCATATTCTTTCTGAATATTCATTTCCGATTTAACTTCATCTCTTAATTTTCTTGGACTTTTAAACACATCTTTCATTCTGCTCAGAAACCCTTCATTGATAAAAATATCATAGTTTTTCAAATTTTTCATTTTTTATAATTTTTTTTTAATTATCCAATTTTACCAAAATATTTCTTCAGTAATATTTTTTCTTCCCATTCATTCACAGTAGATTTTTTAAAATGTTTATTATAAAGGTGCCACAAAAGTTGATCAGTATTATCACAAACTTTTTCACCACATTCTAAACATCTAACTTTCTTTATTTTACATTGTGGGACGATGTTTTCGTTTATCTCTCCATATTTCTTTAAATGTTTCATTTTACGATATTTTTTATTGTATATATTAATATATTTTTTGAAACTCTTTTATAATAATTCGCTCGGTTTTCCGTCAGGATTATCTTCTGTTCCTCTAAAACGTTTTGGCTCGGGCACAGATACATTGAATTCCTCTTCCTCTTCCTCTTCCTCTTCCTCTTCTTCTTGTTGTGTAGTGTCTTCGATTCTATAATTATCAAATTCATCATTAAATGATTCACTCAATGTGTCGCCATCAAGAGGCTGGTCTTCTAAAACATCACCTTCAATTGTTTTTTCGTCATCATCAATGTCTTCATCGTTTGTGACAATCGAACTAACTTTTTCATTAAGTTTTCCTCTTTTTTTATCAGCTTTAGATATTTCACTAAAAAATTCTTTCAAAGAATAGGATTTTATTATTCCGGTCATTCTATCAGATATTAAAACCTTTTCGTTTTGAACACTATCAATAAAACCATCTATATTTTCAGTTTTTATTTGCTTACCTATTCTGAGCAAATCCAATGTTTGGTTGGGCTGATTTGTTGTTTGTTTGGGTGTTGGTAACGGATTGAAAAATGTTGTATCCCCACCAACTCCTTTACCCATATTGTTTTCATTTAAAAAGTTTTTAAAATTTTTTACTTTCATTTTTATAGTGATTATTTTTTATCTATATATTAAATCTTTAACTGTATTTATATCGACATTTTTAAAAGACAATTCATCTATACATAACTCATTTGTAAACTTGCCATTACTAGCAACAAGCCAATGAAATGTAAGAATTTTATCTTCATTGTTGAATATTTCATTTTCTTAATTTTTCTTTATTCTGGATTTGTATTTGGGTTCCTATTAATAAATCTGAAAAATATTGTAGACAACTATTATCTAATCTTATGTCTACATCGCATCCCATACTATTTAAAGTATAATATTCACCGTTTTCTCTAATAAAATCTCTGTTCTTTTCTAATGGCCTAAACGCGTAATATAAATAATAGAAATTTTTTCCGTTGAGAATAAGACTCCCCCCGTTTCTTTCATTGCTATTATAAATTCTATCATCTTCAATTTTTATTTCTTCTAAATATTTTTCTAATTCTCTATCATTACCTCTAACAACAACGAAATCATCATAAGCGATATGAAAATATACTTTAAATTTTTCGTTCAAGAAATCTTTGAACATCAATTTGTTCATTTCCCTTTCTTTATCTAAAATTTCCCATTTTGATTCAACGATGGTCCAATCAGGATTATTGGAAATTGTTTTAGACTCAAATGTGTTGCTTATAACTTTCACTATGTCGTCGTTATACATCGTCACTAGATCTGTGACTTTGGTGTTTTTAAAGTTGCTATCACCATTATCGTTTATAAGACTTTCGTTAAATTTGTTGAATCTTAATAATTTTTTCATTTTTCCTATTTCTTATTTTTTACAAACTTTTCATAAGTATCTACTTTTTTGTCTAGTGGATTATTAGCTTTTATAAAGTTAGCTGTTTTCCTTTTTTTCTTTGTAGTCTTATCACCAATATCCTTACCAGCTAATTTTCTCAACTTCTTCATTTGTTTCACACTAGACTCTCTAGGTAAAGCTTGTTCGAATATGTCAAATTTAAAAATCTTCATATTCTCTATATATTAAAAAAAAAGTTGAATTTTTCATTCAACTTTTTTTAATCCCAAATCATACTACAAAAATTCCTTTCTCTTTTTCTCTAACTAGTTTGTCAAAAGCTCTTCCACATTCAGTGAAACCCTCATCATTATTCATTCCCACTGGCTCAAAGTTCCTTACATTTTGTTTGGATAAAACTATCAAAATGTCTTTATTGAATTCATCGAATATGTATTCAGCGATATTTTTAGCTTCATCAATGCTATCGGTATTTAATATAGATTGATATGCTAAGCCAAGATGGTGGCCAGCTTGTGGTTTTACCCACCAATCAACTCCTTTCAACTCTTTAAACTTTTTAAGACGATTTGTCCATTTGTTGTCTTTTTGAGATTCATTATAATAACATAAAAAGATATTAATTATAACTTTATCTGCTCTTATCCACTTGTCAAAATTTTTTACCATTTATATTAATTTTTTTTTTAGTTGATTATTATATAGTTAGAAACCTTTATTTTATCTTCGTTGCCAGTTAGAATTTTGTTCATTTGTCTTAGAGGAAGAGCATGTGAAACAATGATATTGATTTTGCTATTATCTATTTCATTTAAAAAAGAATTTAATCTATTATTGACATCATCATAAGATTCTCCTCCATATTCTGAAAAATGACTTAGATCATAAATATTATATTTAAATTCGTTAACTGGTCTTTCATCGAAATTCCCCATATAAACTTCTTTCAATCTATCATCAAAAATAATGTTCTTGAAATAGTCCAAGACATCTGATATTATTAATGCTGTTTGTTCGGCTCGAAGCAAAGGTGATGAATAAATCTTTATGTTATCTTTATCTATTACTTGTTTTAACTTATTTGAAAATTCTTCGACCATTTTCATACCATTATTGGTCAAAGAAGATTTTGAGTTGATACTACAACTAAATCGATTCTCGATGTTGTGTTCACATTCCCCGTGTCTAAATAAAACTATCATTTAATTATTTTTAGAAAAAAGTGACTTTTCATTATTTATATATATTTGTAGTAAAGAAAAGTTGTAAAAATGAAAAGTTATCAAATAAGATTGTTTCCATCAAAAGAACAGATAAATAAATTATAAATTCTAAAGCCGCTCAAACCATTTCAACTGAATTATATGGTTCATATCAATCATTTTTCAGGCTTATCAAAAAAGATAAAACAGCAAGACCACCAAAAAAAATTGAAAATGATTATTTCCATTCAATTACTTTTAATCAATCTGGATGGAAGCCTCTTGATATTTCAGGGGTTGTTAAAAAGTATAACCTTTTTAACGAAACTACGATATCGCAGTAGTTCATAATAAGTTTTCTTCATATTGTTTAATTATTTTAAGTTTTTTAAATCATAATTTCCTAAAATTAAAAATCTCGTTGCATCTTTTCCACTACCATCTTTTGGTATAAATTTCCCATAGCTATAAAGAAATTTGCGGGTTGATTCTGGTCCAACATTATGAGCCATTGCTATGATACCTGATTCTGTGACAATCCATCCATTTAAAAATTTTCCATCAAATTTATCGATGTCTTTCTTCAGATTATTATAAAGATAACGAGTCCAAAGTTTCATGCCAGCTTCTTGTATCTCTGGTACGCTCTTCCATTCATCCCATTCTATTTTATCGAAACCAATTGTTTTTCTAGCTGATTCACCAAATTGAAATTTTCCCCAATATTGACTGCCTTCCCTTCGAGCTTCATATGGATTTCCCCATCCCTGCGATTCTATACCAGCTAGATCCTCTTTCCATTTATTATAATTTTTAGTTGAGTCTACATCATAATAAAAAACATAAACGGCATTATTACCAAAATTTCTTTTATAATCTTTTAATCTCATTTCATCCCTTGTTGGATTACCAGTTGATAGAATATAAATTGGAGTGCTGAGTTTTTCTAATCTTGGAACCTTTTTAAAATTGACATCCAAATTAAAAATAACAGCCAATCCATAAACCATTATCGCGAGAAAAGCTATCCCCAGAACCAATTTTAATAGATATTTGGCCAACACTCTGAGCAAGAATAATTTATCATATTTCACGAAATATTTTATTTTCTTAAATAATATCCTTTTCTCATATTCAATGGTTTGCTGAATAAGATATTCAGATGTCTCAACTTCTGATTTTAAAATAGGATCTAAATGATAATCATTTTTATCATATAAGATTTTGTTCAAAGTTTTTATGAATCTTCTCATTTTATCATTTTTTTAAAGTACCATATTTTCGTAATTTCATTAATCTAGAACAAAATTCAGTTCTAGTTAAAACTGTTCTCGATGGATCATTTTTTCCAATTGAATGCGTTAAAACCGAATTACCAGATGATTCTAAAGCGGCTCTAAATTTTTCATTCTTATATAATCTTTCATACGCCTTATCTAGCAAATCTTGATATTCTTTTGAATGACGATCTATTTCTTTTCCTTGCCAATATAAAATTTGGTCTGATTGCCAATTTTTTTGAGATCCTTTTTTCTTCGCGGCATATCCAACTAAAGTACATACATATTCCTGCATTTCAGTGGATTTGAATTTCAAACTTTGCAAAAATCCTTCCATACTGTTACATTTAACACCATCTATTTCAAATGGATGCGGAGCAAAATTGCTCAAAGCACTTGATGGATAACCGTTTCCTGAACCTATGTCCATTTTAAAACTCTCCGACCATAAATCCTTTGCCGCTACTAGCATTTTCGTCAAATTTTTTCCAATGATCTAAACTTATTTTTCCTAAAGTCCAGCTTTGATATAAGGTTTGTGCCCCAAATCTCATTGGTTTCTTGTAAAATTTACTTCTATCAATCATTTTTTTTTTCCTTTCTTTTTATTTATAACTTTTTAATAAACATAATTGACAACATACCAAACAGCGACAAATTCTTCTATTGTTAAAAATCCATTCATAGTAAATTTTTTATCTAAGTAGTTTGTTGACGCCCCCTCATAAACGCAATCATTTACTATGGTGGCTATTATGTAAGAATAAGTTTCTTCAGCTCCTTTGTATATTTTACCATCTGTAATTGTCATAAAAATCTTTGAATAGTCTTTTGTTGCTCCTTTATAAACTCTATGTTTTTCAACATTAAATAATATGTCAGAATAACTTGATGAAGACCCCCTATATATCCTATTGCCTTGTATATTACATAAAATGTCTCCATAACTTTCAGATGTGCCTCTATATACCCTATTATCATCCACAGTGCAAATAATATCACTATAATTACTAGATGATTCATAATATACTCTAACCTGTGAAAACGAGCACAAAGTTAATAATAAAAAAGTTAAAATTAATAATATCTTTTTCATAATTTTATTTTCCTTTAAGTATATTAATAGCTTTTTCAGCACAAATTCTTGTTAAACCATATCCAATATCGACAGAATCTGGATGGGTTCGATTTCCACTACATCTTACGAAATTATCCATTTGTTCCTTTAACATATCAGAATCATCGTCCAATATGACATAACTTTCTACGTCAGCGTGGTTATCAAGCCAATATTTTATTTCGTGTCCTCTATCGATTTCATCATAATGTTCGAATAATTTTGCTTTTTTAACCAAAAAAACTTCATTGGGTGTTATGTCAAGAATTTCTCCTGGTAAATTTCTGTCCGCCCACATATTACGCATAGTATCCAATCCTTCATATCGCCACGAGCTGGTTATAACTATTTTAGCGTCAGTTTCATCAATAATATGACGAAGATTTTCAACAAAATGCTCATGAAATTCTCCACCATATTTATCATAACCTTGTGGTATGACATTTAAAACGCCATCGATATCCAAGAAAATAATCTTCATTTTACATTACAAAATTTAAAAATATCTCATTATATTCCATTAATTTTGAATGGTCTAAAATTATTGAGAAACAATTGATGAGTGACTTTGAAGACTCGATTTTTATTATTTTAGAATATTTCTCATATTCTACTTCTAAAAAACTACATCCTCCTCCTTTTTTTAAAAAACAATATGTCAGATATCTATCATGCTTCGATTTCTTATCTATTAGAGCGGTAATAACAACACAATTTCCATCATCGCAAATCTTCATATCTTTTAGATTTATGATGGTTGGAATTAGTCTGTCATAATAACTTATTTTTATTTTATCAGAATAAAGAGTGATTTTAGATGGTTTATAAATATTTTCCACTATCGTTCCACCATAATCCACTGAGTAACAATTTGATTCTAAAAAAGCTATTTTTTGTTGCCCGTGACCGAGCACAGCAATAAACATAAAAATCAAAAAAGAAATTATTTTTTTCATCTTACATCACAGGATTTAAAAAATTTAACATTATACCAACAGGTCATCTCACCCTTATCATTATATCCTTTTATTTCAGCACAATTTCTACATTTGTCGAGATTTTCTTTCGAAATTCTAACTTCTATTGTGTCATCATCGTCAACAGGATTAACGACTGTAGCCCCAACTTCACATTGACAATTTTCAGAATAGATAGTCACTGAGACCACATCATCTTTTTTAAGATTTCTAAACCATTCTTTTTTGATTATTTTCCAAGTAATTATGAAAAATGAAAGAAGCAAAATTAATGTTACTACAAAAGTAATTGTTCCCATATTTTTTTATTTTTTAAGTTACAAAGATAAAACAAATGTTAGAATAAAAAAATTTTTTTTACAATCCAATAATCAATATATATAATAAAAAGATTTTCAAATGAAAGGTGAGACTTTAGGTGATATCGGACATCAATTCAATTTTGATGATGTTTATTTTAGAATGGTTATCGTGGCACTTGCTCGCACGATGAACAAAGCTATTAGATGGATAAATTATTTCAAAGATGAGAAAAGATGCGTTACCGTGCCAATAACATATAAAATGTTCGGACAGGAGAGGTTCCTTCTAGACTCATTTTTAGACGATATAACAGACACTCGAGTTGAGTTGAATACAGATATGATACCCAGAGGGATCATCTCTTTAACGTCATTTAATTCGGTTTCAGACGAATATGCCAACCCAAATATCTATATACCAAAAGATACAAAAATACATAATGAATATAAAAGAATAATCACAAAAGTTAAAGCTGTTCCAATGTCTATGAACTTTGAAGTTGAAATAAAATTAGCGGATAGTTACAGAGATGTTCTTGTTTGTAGCGAGAAAATTATGAATTTGTTCTTTAACTACTATTTTTTCAGTATGAATTATTTTGGTATAAAAATCGATCTTGTTTTAACTCTACCTGACGATAAAACTATAACTATACCACAAGAAGCGGATTTGACATCTGATAAAACTCGAAATATAAAATTTCCTTTAACAGTTCGTGGATACTATCCAATATGGAAAGTAGATACAGATAACATAAATTGTTATAATGAGGATTTTGAAAAAATAAAACGTGTTTATTGGGAGGATTATATTTATGATATGAAAGCACTAAGAGAACGCGTTGTTCCTGAAAACATAAACACACCTGATTATCAATCAACTGATCCAAGAACTTCGATGCCCGATCCTTTATATCCGGTCGAGGAATAAATAAAAATAATTTAAACTTTATTAAAAATTGGAAAATTTGATATTGGATAAAATATTTAAATAAAATGGGGGGGGGGGACTATTTCGTCCCCCCCCCCATTTTATTTAAATGTTTTTATATCATAATTATTTTTTATACTTTAATCTTTCCTCTAAAAGTTTTCTTTTAATATCTTCTTCAAAATCAATTCTTTTTGATTCACATTTATCTTTTAGAAAATAAAAGAGTTTTTTCTTTTTTTCTTTTGACACAGATATTTCAAAAGTTCGACCATGTGTTTTTACAAAAATATCATAGTTTTGTTTATCGTTGTGTATTATGTGTCGCCCTCGAAGAACCGCTGCGCCAGATTGTTGCCAATGCCGACGAACAAGGATTAAATATTTCCCAATAGAATATCCAAGATCTCCAATACCAAATTCATTTAGTTTATCGGGATCAAAACTATTTTTTATTTTATCAAATAATTTATCAAAATATTCATCATCTTTTTTAGGTTCTTCTGGTTCAGGTTCAGCGACGTGAGCGTCATCAAAGTCCCAATTTTCTTTTTCCTTTTTATCTTCTTTTCGATTAAAAATATTTTTAAAATCGAATTCCTCAAATGTCCTCATTGTTTTCATAATCAATGTTATTATTTTTCATTATATATTATTTATTTTTCATTATATATTATTTATTTTTCATCTATATTTTAAAAGCTCTGTCAGCTTTCCATTAAAACTTCTGAAAGCCTTTTCATAAATTATGAAAGCTACATGTAAAGAAGAATCCATTGCTGATAAAACGTTTTCTACTTTTTCGTAATTGTCTTTTATTTTTTTAGATTTCTGACAAGGGAAGGTGTTTATGGCGTCCATCATAAAAACTCTTGCTGGCTTTACTTGTTCCCTGAAACCGTTTGGTGAGTCATATAATAAATCATATAATTTTTCTCCTAAATAATCGATTAAATTTTTTCGAAGTTTAGAATCAAACATAAATATCGATTCATCAAATTTGAGCATTATATCATCATTTGACAGCCTATCAAAATCAGTGTTTTTTATTGTGTTTTTTGCTGACTCTTTAAAGGTCTCTATAAATATCGTGAAAAGTCTCTTCAAAACTTCATTTCTTTTTTCATCTCCAAAATCAAGTGAAGGTATATCAACGGAAATATATTTATTACAAGAAACAAAAAAATCATTAGAAAGAAGCTCATTTTTTCTGTTTTCTCTTTCGATGTCATCAAAATCCTTTTTAATATTTTTCTTATCTTTCTTTCTTTTCAATCTCCAAAAAGTCCCTGTCATATATTCCCAAAAAGTTTCGTCTCTTTCTTTGCTGTTATAGAAGTCTGTTTTTATGATCCGAAGAATAACTGCGATACCTAAAAGAGAAAGAATTGGAATATAAATGTATGGTGGCAGTCCGAGTAAAAAATTTATAAGAGTTTCCATTAAAATTTGATCACGAGTTTTTTTTTTTATTTTTTATATATTAATTTTAAAATTTAATTTTTTATATATAATAGAAAAAAATAGTGAAATATGAAAAAAATGTTAAATTTCAAACAATATAGAATATTCGAACAGGCTTCATCACCATTAGTTGATATTGAAGGATCAATCAATTTCATAAATACTACTTTATCACAGATCGAGCAACTAGAAACGTTAAATGCTGATATGGATGATGATGAATTTGAAGAATTTTTAGATGCTGTTAGACATCAGTTGGCTAGTATGCCAGAAGCATTGGCTAAATCAACATTATATAATTTAAAATTAACAAGGAATATCGATTATATTAAATTATATAAAATTATTCTACAAAGAACAAAAAAGTTATTAGAAAGTGGAATAACTGATTTACAAAAAGATGAAGAATTGGATGAAATGAACAAAGAACTATTGAAAAAAGCATCTCAAATTCTTAATATCAGCGAAGACGAATTTGCCTCTGTTATGAACAAATTTTTAGTTGGAGCCAAAAAATATAACGATATGAGAGATAGTAGTAGAAAAACATCGGAAGAAGATCCTTGGGGAGAAGAAGTCAGTGATGGTATGAGCGATGAAGAAAGAATAAGAAAGGCATACGAAGAAGATTAAAATATTAAAAACATTTCTCATTTTTCTAATTATATTTTAATTATGTTTTATTATTATGGAAGAAAGAAAAGGATAGTTAAATATTATCCTAAACCTCTATATGACACTATTATAGAGAGTTTCGCCGGATCAGCGTCCTATGCTATAGAATATTTTGAAAAAAATGTCATTCTATATGAAATCAATTTTAAAATATTTTCTGTGTGGAAATGAAGTTTTCAATCATCTCCATCAGATATTTTAAAACTTCCCCTATTAGTTAAAGGAGAAAGTTTAAATAATGAAAAATTTAATTATTTAACTGACCCCGAGAAATGGGTCATCGGATTATTTCTAAATCCAGGGTCTTCTGTTCCAAAGAAAAGCCCTGGCAATTTTTGTGATTGGGATGAAAAACATCGAAAAGATCTTTCCGAAGAGCTTTATAAAATAAAACATTGGATAATAAAAAACGAAAGTTATGAAAATTCGCCGGATATAGAAGCGACTTGGTTTATCGATCCTCCATACCAGCTGGCTGGAAAATATTATGTGAATAATAAAATTGATTATAAAAAACTGGGCGAGTGGTGTAAAAATAGAAAAGGTCAAGTTATTGTTTGTGAAAATGAAGGAGCAGATTGGTTAGATTTTGAAAATCTAGTGGATTTAAAAGGTCAAAAACATTTAAGAAAAGAAGTGATTTGGACAAAAAATCAATAATAAAAATCAATATATATCAAAAAAATTATTTAAGTTATGAAACACATAAAACTATACGAGCAATCAAACAACTTCATAAAAACAGTTCGCAGTTTAGAGGACGAACTATATGGTTTGATGGGAGATGATTATAAAGATGAAATAAAAGATTTCTTGGCATCAGTTGATAAGCTTGAAGAAGAAGCCAATTTTATTTTTGGAAGTGATCAAGATGAATATGAAAATCTTCATTTAATATATGGTTTTATATCAGATCATTTTAAAAAATTGGCTGGCAAAAAATAATATAATAAAAACGGAGAATGAAAACAAAGACTATTCTCCATAAATAATTAAAAATTTTTAATGAGCAAATACCACACTATATCATTAGGTGATAAAGAATTCATTGTAAGAGATGTCCCTGTTGTTCCATTTAAGAAAAAACTTAGAGTGGCTCCAATAGAGTTGAAAAATGAAATAATAGAACATCTAAATAGAAATGAAAATATAGAGCTGCTAAAATACATAAATAACAGAATACATTTTTATCTATATGATAAAGGATTGATAGATCATCTTGATGACGAAGATATGGCCGAATACATTCAAAAAAATGTTTTTAATTTAAAGAATGATTTGATAGTTTAATATAATTTCAAATATTTATATATAGATTTAAAAATAATGAACATGGGTATGATGAACTACTACGACACTGAAGATGTCGTAGTTTCAAGTTTCATAGCCTTTTCTAACGAAAACGACTCCACTTGTTTTTGTTTAATGTCCGAATTAGTCCCTAAACCAGACAATATTTTTAAACCTTGTTTTAAAATATTTTTACTTGCGTTAAAATCTCTGTTATGTTTTTCTCCACACGAAGAACATTCCCATTCTCTAACATCTAATGTTAAATCTTGATTTATCCAACCACATTTAGAACAAGTTTTACTTGAAGGAAAAAATCTATCTATTTTAACAAATTGTTTTTCATTCCACTCACATTTATATTCTAACATGGAATAGAATGTTCCTAAACTAACATCAGACATTGTTTGTGCTAAATTATGATTTTTCATTATATTCTTTACTGCTAAATCTTCAACTGAAATGATGTCGTGGTTTTTAACAATTTCAGTCGATACTTTATGTAAATAATCTGTCCTAATATTAGTTATTTTTTCGTGTAAAACAGCAAGTTTTTTTCTTTGTTTATCTCTCGATGAACCACCTTTTACTTTTTTAGATAGTTGTCTTTGATTATATTTTAATTTCTTTAAATTATTTTTTAATGTTTTAATGTTTTTATATGTAGTCCCATCACTTAATATAGCCAAATCTTTGATACCTGTATCTATACCCACCTTTGAATTGGTTTTTTCATAAGGTTGATACTGAACTTCACAAGTTAAAGAAACATAATAATTTCCTGATGTTGATTTAGATATGGTAGCAAATTGTATTTTTCCTTCTATTTCTCTATGTAAATTAATTTTAACACCCTTTTTAAACTTTGGTATTATTAATTGATTATCTTCAACTAATATAGATTGTGGTATTTTAAATGATTGTCTATCGTATTTTGATTTAAATCTTGGAAACTTCGATTGTTTTCTAAAAAATCTATTATATGAATTATCGAGATTTCTCAAAGAAGATTGAAGTGATTGGCTATTAATTTCTTTCAACCAGTTAAAATCATCATCCTTTTTTAATTGAGTTAAATCATTAGCATTATCATAGTAATTTAATGATTTTTTATCTTCAAGATAAGTTTCTTTTCTTTTGTTTAAGTAGTGATTGAAAACAAATCTACAAGCACCAAAATGCTTAGCCAACAAGATTTTTTGTTCTTCATTTGGGTATATTCTAAACTTAAATGATTTAAATATAGTTTTCATATAACTATATATTAAATTAAAAAAGTCATTTTTTTACATTTTTCTAATTTTTTTGTAAAATTGTGTCAAATTCATCTACGACACTAAAGATGTCGTAGTTTTCTTTGATGGGTAATTATAAATAAATCTCATAAGGTGAAGAATTGGAAGCAATTTTTGAAAGAACCTACGGAAGAAGAAGTGGAGAAGCAAATTAAAATCAATGATCTTGAAAGAGAATTATTCAGAGATATTATAGAACGATTAATTAACAGCAATAACGTAGATAAAATGAAAGAATATATTGATTTTATGGATGGTAAATTATGGCTGAGTATAAATCAATTTGTTCATAAAAGAATTTATGAATTAGAAAATAAAAATATTGATAAAGAAGACGTTGAGATTGATTATGACGATCTGAGCAAAAGAATCGAATCATTTAAAAAAAGAGTGGATAGTTTTTAAAATATCTTTACACTCTATAATAAGTGCGCTTGATTTTACATTTTTAAAAAAGGAGATTAAATTTTAATCTCCTTTTTCATTTTGTCATATAACGTTTTTGGTATAGAATCTTCATCCAACTTTACGATTTTCAAATTTCTTGTCAGTCTTTCTTCCATCGATTCATTCATCGAATCATCTCGCACTCGTTTAAACATTTTTATATGATCTATAAGTCTGGTCTTGAATTCATCTGACGAGAAGTTTATTGGCTCGGGATAAGTTTGTTTATATATGTCATATAATTTTAAAATACCAATTTTGCCTATGCCTTTATCTCCGCGCATATAGACACTTTTGATATTATCTTTGTTGTGACCCATTATCTTCATAAACAGTTCTTTTTCGCTGTTTATAAGATCAACTTTTTTATCCGATAAAAAAGTTTCTATGAAATCAATATAATCGATTTCATTGTTGTCATCAAATATGTCATTTGTCATAGTTTCTCTTATATGATTGATTAACAACTTATAATACTCTGGAACGAATACTTTATCATCTGACATTTTGTAGTTGTACATTAAGTTCATATATCTTTTATTCACATCATATCTTATGAGTTGAAGAAGATCGCTATCATTGGACATAAGAAAAACCGAGCCTCCTTTATTATTCAGATTATCAACAAGATAAGAAACTATGTCATCTCCTTCTAAATTTTCTATCTGTAATATATCACAATTTTTCTTATTTTCACGTAAATAGTCTTTGAATTTGTCATATTCTTTATAGACAAATTGCCAATCTATTGTCAAGTCCTTTTTTCTAGTGCCCTTATAATCAGTAAAATATTCTTTTCTCCAATTATAAAAACTATCCGACACAAAATATATTCTATCAAAGGAATATAATTTTGTCAAAAATGTATAATCTCGTTCCATAACATTATAGAGCTCTGAATATAAAATATTGTTTTTATGGAGTATGTGAACGAGTTTATTTACAAAATAATTACCATCTATTATTAGATACAAAGAAATCATTAAAAAAATTTTAAAATATTTTTTGAAAAAAATTAAATAAAATATGATACCCTATCAAAACTTGGTCCATCTTCACCTTCATAGGTATAAAAAATTGTTATAGACTCGAGTTTTCCTTTGTTTATTTTTCTTGCCCCGCCTTCCATAATCATTGTATCTTTTTTATACTTCAATTCGACACCAGGTTTTTCATTTAATATTGTAGAAAGATCATTTTTTATTTGATTAACATTTATGGATTCATCATTCAATTCTATTGATGAAATATAATCATTTATCTGTTTGCGTCTAAGTTCTATGATAGGATTCATATTTTATTTTTGTTTTTTATTTTTATGAATATTTGAAGAAAATGTTTAATTTAATTTTTTATTCAAATATTTTTTAATTTCAATATTATATATTAATTTTGTTTTTTAAAATAAAGTAAAACTCTAAATATGAAAATAGCTTATATAAGTGGTTTTGGTTCAACTCCAAATAAGGATAAGATAAAAATAATGGAAGAAAGAGGCGAGGTCATCTATTATGATCCGAATTATTTAAAAAATAAAGAAATAATTTATACAATCGCTCGAGAGATCAGCGATGTTGGGGATGATGAAGTTTTTATAGTTGGTAGCTCGCTTGGTGCCTATATGGCCTTTTATGTGTCGAATATTCTACAAAAACCAGCCCTTCTTTTTAATCCATCATTTAATTTTAAGAATGGTGGAAAATTAATTTCTAATCACGATAGATCGGAGTATCCTAATAAACTTATTGTTTTATCAAAACAAGATGAAATGTTGGATAATAAAACGAATCTAAAATTTTTATCGTCTATTGGATATGGTGATAAAATAATTGAAATAGAAGGTGGCCATCATATTGATACCAATGTTTTTAAAAATCATTTCGAAGAATTCTTAAAAATGTATGGCGACATTTTCAAGAAAATGAGCATAGAAAAAAAGAAAAAAATTCGAAAAAGCGAAGAAAAGACACCTTTCGACCCTTGGATAACAGTAACACAAAGACCCAGGCGTGAAACAAATCAAAACATAGTGGAAACAATAAGATATGATATTGATGAAGTGCCCCAAAATACTACGACTTAGCCTTACCTCTTTTTTTAACTTCTCTGATTTCTGTTGTTGTTGTTCCAGGGTTTTCTTCTACAAATTCTTTGGAGACAAATTCTCCTGTGACAGCGCTGCGACTAATTTCTTTTTTATAAGTTTCACCGAAGAACAATTTTTTCAACCAAGTTTTAATTTTATTCATTTTTTATATTATTATTTTTTTTTATTCTATATATAAAATTTTTAAATTATTTTTTTTTTATTTAAAAAACTTTATACTTTTGTATAAACAAAACAAATAAATTTCAATATATAGTTATATGAAGTAGATTGTAGAAAAATTGGTTGTGGTCACACGTTCCGACATAAAAGCTGGTCAGCAAGCCGTTCAAGCTGGACACTCCGCAGTAGAATTTCAACATCAATATCCAGATATTTCTAAAAAATGGTTAAATGAATCAAAATATTTGATTTATTTATCTGTGCCTGGAGAAAAAGAGTTAATAGAACTCATCTCAAAATTAAAAAAATTCAATTTAAAACATTCTATATTCAAGGAGCCTGATCTCAATGATCAGATAACTTCTGTGTGTATAGAGCCTTCTGAAAAAACCAGAAAGCTTACTAGTTCTTTGCCTTTAATGTTAAAAGAAAATGAAAGAAAGGAGGAGATATGTCGTAGTTAAAGCCGCCTTAATGAAATTGTGTCTATAATAGGAAAAAAATTCAGGCAGTGCCTGAATAATTATTAAATTTCAATAAAAAAATAATTTAAAAAAAATTCAAAAAATTATGGAAACAATGACATTAGAAAAACCAAAAATAATGAACTATGTTTATAACAGTTCAGAATTATCCAACAGAGTAAATGAAACAATGGAAAAAATTGAAAATTGGATAAAAGAAAATAACTATAGAATAAATAAACCGATTTATAGAATCGAAGTCAAAAATTTATATGGAACATCTAAAAATCAAGATAAGAAAATAAATAAGTGTATCTTTGCCTTAGATAAAAAATTAACATTACGAAAAGTCAATTATTTCTTTCATTTATTATCTAAAATAACAGGTGTAGAAAAAATTTATGTTAAAGTATCTGAAAAAGAAGAAAACATACAAAAATCTAGAAAAAAGATGTTAGCTTTGCGTACTTTATATGAGCAGGTTTTGGCTGAATATAAAAATGAAAAAGGCGACTTCTATAAAATTAAATAAACAACTATGGAGTGTGCTAGATAAAACTAGCACACTTTAAAATCGGATAATAGTTAAATGGTATAACTTTTGTCTCTAAAACAAAAATTGATGGTTCGATTCCATCTTATCCGGCTAAAATTTTTTATTTTATCATGAGTTTGTTAATTGGTATATCGCTTTAAATGATCTTCCATCCAAATTTGAACTTGAAAATAAATATATTATAGAAAGTTTTAAAAGGGGAGATTCTTACGACAAATGGCGTAAAAATCATTAAAATAAATTTTTTATATATAAGGAGTGTGAAAAGAATATTCATTTTTTTATTTTTTCTGCTCCTTTTTTCTTGTTGCTCATATGTTGCGACAAAGGATGATACAAAAAATTATCCAAAAGCGATAAAGGAAAACGATTCAATATCTGTTATTCAAAAAGAAAGCGAAAAAAAGGAAATAGTAAAAATAATAGAATATCCAAAAACGACGGGCGAAAAAACATCTCCATCTCCTCCGCCGCCTCCACCTCCGGCACCAGTACCATCTGTTGTCGAGGATATTATACAAATAAATCCACAAAATGATCAATATGATGAAACAAAAACTTTACAGGATGCAGTGGATAATATCGGCAAGATAAATTATGTCATTCAAGATACTATGGTGATTGGTATAACAAATGAAGTTAATATGACGATATCTGGAAAAGAAGTAGAACAAAAAGTTATCATAGATGGAGTATCGACTTTTAACGAGCATAACATATACACAAGTGATATTAGAATTACACCAATAATGAAAGCGAGACTTGTTGATCCAACGGGTGTAAATTTCAGAATAATTCCAACAACAGAAGAAGAGCAATTTCTAGAAAAAAATGATTATACATTATGGACTTGGAACGTGACACCACTGACAAAAGGTAACAACAAGCTGTCTTTGAGTGTTGATGTGATAGTAAATGATAAGAGTAAAAATATTAAAGTATATGATGGAATTATATATGTTTATTCAGATGAAACTATTATAAGTAAAATTATCAATTTTTTAACTGATAACTGGGAATTTATAGTTGGGACGATTTTGATACCATTATTGGTTTATATGTATAGCAAAATTAAAAAAAGAAGAAGATGAAAAAATTTAAATTATCAATTGAAATGAAGATGGTTATAGATGATGAAATATCTAGCCGTTTAAAATCTAAAATCGGAGTATCTTATGATGATTTCATGGTGGATGTCGTCGATAAATTCGAAAAGATATTTCCAAAAAATTATACATATAAAGAATTACAAAAAGCTATTGATGATTATATTTTTGGGAAATAAATAAAACAGATAAATATTAAACTCCCACACTTTTTATTTTTATATTATCAATATGCTAACTCTTGATGAAATCTATTTAGGGGATTGTTTGGATATTATGAATGATATTAATGATCATTCTGTGGATATGATATGTTGTGATTTACCTTATGGCGTGACAAACAATGATAAAGATAAAATAATACCCATTGACGAGCTTTGGCGGCAATATAAAAGAATAATAAAGAAAAATGGTTGTATAGCTCTTTTCGCTCAAGGATCATTTGCCGCAAAACTTATATTGAGTAACGAAAAAATGTTCAAATATGATTTGATTTGGAAAAAAGGAGAACGAATAAGTGGATTTTTAAATGCTAACAGACAGCCATTGAGAAATCACGAGCAAATCCTCATATTCTATAATAAACAGCCAACATATAATCCACAATTTACAGAAGGGGCGCCATTACACGGTAAGGGAGTGTCTTATAAGCAGAAAGATGGAAAGAATAATAATTATGGAGTTTTTGATACGAAATTACCTGACACTCGAAAAGGTTCGACTCAAAAATATCCAAAAAGTGTTTTGAATTTTGAAAAACCATTTCCTTCTATACACCCAACACAGAAACCAGTCAAATTATGTGAGTGGTTGATAAAGACATATACTAATGAAAATGAAATAGTTCTGGATAATGCTTGTGGCATTGGGACCACTTGCTTGGCTGCCAGAAACACTAACAGAAGATTTATTGGAATAGAATTGGATGAAAAGTGGTACAATATAGCAAAAGAAAAGTTATAATTTTGCAAACATATTGAAAAAATTATATTAAAAATAAGAATGGACATTTTATTCATAGAATTTTATATTAAAAAGATTTACAATCAAAAGCTAGAAGAATATTTTTTAGTAAATAAATCCGTTTCATCCAAATGGAGAAATTATCATTTTCCAAAAAATAGATTGAACGAATTTTTAGTGAGGGAAAAATGTTCAGATTTGTATGAATTATTCAATAAAATATATCCAAAAATAGAAAAAAGTAAATGAAACTTTTTTATATATAGGATAAAAAAAGTTTCATATTATGATTATAACAAAAAATGTAAAAGTAAAAATTACACCAAAAGAATATTCTTACTACAAGAATATTGGATATGATGTGCAAATTGGTGATTATCATGATATAAGAATAGAAGATTTATTAAAAGGATCCCATTCTAAAGTTTCGGTTAAGTGTGATGTTTGTGAAAATATCGTAGAAACTATATACTACTCATATAATCAAAATATAGAAAAAGGCGGTTTTTATGCTTGTTCTAAAAAATGTGCGAATGAAAAAAGAAAAATAACAAATGTTGAAAAATATGGATGCGAAAATGTTTTTCAAAATGAAAAAATAAAAAATAAAAGTTCTAAAACAAAAACCAGTAAATATGGGAACAAAAATTATGTAAATGTAGAAAAAAATAAAAAGACATGTTTAGAAAAATACGGAAAAGAAGATTATATAAGAAGTGATGATTTTAAAATAAAATCTGAAAAAACAAAATTAAATAAATATGGAACAATAAATACATCATCGCTTCAATCGACAAAAAATAAGATGAAAAAAACTAAGCTGGATAAATACGGCGATGAAAATTATGTAAATAATGATAAATATCAAAAAACGTGTTTAAAAAAATATGGCGTTGAAAATTATATGAAATCACAAGATTATAAAAATTCAAAAATGAGTGAATCGTCCATAAAATATGATTGTAATATCATTGATTTTAATGGAGGAGTATATACAATATATTGTGATAAATGTGGAAAAAATTATGACATATCAATTAGCAATTTAATACAAAGATATTATTATAAAATTGATTATTGCACAAATTGTAAACCAATTGGCGATCAATCATCTTTTTCTGAGAATGAATTAAAAGATTTTGTTTTAAAAAATTTTGATGGAGATATAATATTGAAAGATAGGAATATTTTATCACCAAAAGAAATAGATATATTTATACCAATACTAAATATTGGAATTGAATTTAATGGGGTTTATTGGCATAACGAGTTGAACAAATCAAATAAATATCACATGGAAAAAACCGAAATGGCTGAAAAACAAGGAATTCGGCTTGTTCAAATATATCAAGATGACTGGATATTCAAACAAGAAATTGTCAAATCAAGAATATTAAATTTGTTAAACAAGACTCCAAACAAGATCTATGCCAGGAAATGTGATGTGAAAGAAGTGTCTGATAACAAGCTCGTTAGAAATTTCCTAGAAACAAATCATATTCAAGGTTTTGTTGGTTCGAGAATCAAGATCGGTCTTTTTTATTCAGGAGAACTTGTTTCTTTAATGACTTTCGGAAGCTTGAGAAAAGCAATGGGTCAAAAAGGCGAAGAAGGCTCTTATGAGATGTTGAGGTTCTGTAACAAACTGAACACCAATGTTATTGGAGGAGCTTCAAGACTGTTCATGTTTTTTGTTAAAAATTTCGAGCCAAAAGAAGTGACTAGTTATGCTGACAGGTCTTGGAGCCAAGGAAATTTATATAAAAATCTTGGTTTCAAGCTTGTTAGTAAAACTGATCCCAACTATTATTATGTTATTGACGGCATGAGAAAACATAGATTTGGTTTTAGAAAAGATGAACTAATCAAACAAGGATTTGATCCTAATAAGACAGAACACGAAATAATGCTCGAAAGAAAAATCTATAGAATTTATGACTCGGGGAATTTAAAGTTCATTTGGAAACCAATTTAAAGATTTATTTTCATTTCTTCATAAGGATATGATTGCTTGTCATATATCTCGTGTTTTCTAGATAAATAGTGATTGTGTAAAACTCCTCTTTTGCTGTAGTCAAATATATCCACGAGGTCAAATATGACGGCTTTTTCTTTATCAGCATGTAAACGCAAAACACGACCAATTGATTGTCTAACAACTCGATCTGATTTAAAGCTATCGCAGAAAACCAAATTTACAATTGCTTTGATATTGATACCAGTTGAAGTTGTTCCAAAACTGGCCACCAATATCTTCACATTACCATCTGTTTTTTCCATTTCTTTTTTAATGGCGTTTCTTTTTAATTTTGGTGTTTCACCATCAATATAATAGAAATCTTTACCTGGTATATTATCTCTAAAATAATTGTAAAGCTCTGTTCCGTAATCTAGATTATGAAACAGAAGAAGAGAATTTTGTTTAAATTTTGCTACTAGTTTGGCTAAAAATATTTTTCTTGGTAATGAATTCTGAGAATATTCTTTTTCAAGTTCATATGCTTTTTTTCCGTTACCAGCTTTTTTTATAGAATAAATATTTTCAGCAAATTGTTTTTCATTATGGTTTAATAATAATGCTTTTATTTTTAAACGGGATATGATACCATCATCCATTAACTTGGATGCTTTGATATTCAATAATTTAGGACCCATTAAACTTTCTATTGTAAATAGTTCGGCAGTTCCTTCCATTGGATAAGTTCCGCTCATACCAAAACGAATTTTTGATGTTCCAAAAGTTTTTTCCATTATTGTTATAAGCGATAAAGCTTTGGCTAAATGTGATTCGTCGCAACAAACAACATCAAATTGTTTGAAAAACTCATCTGGCCATTTAACCAAACTTTGATAAGTCCCTATATAGATATTTGGGTCTCCTCCAAAATGTTTTCTTGGTTTATCGCTCATTATTTCATCAATTCGTATATCAACAGGATTTTTATTTTCTTGATGATAACCCAAGTTATAATCCATTATATCATTATAAAACTGAGTGACAAGATCCAATGAGGGGACTATCAATAAAAATTTAGCATCTTTATTTACATTTCTAAGATAATAAAAAACAAGAGAACCAAATATCAAGGATTTGCCACCTGCTGTGGCCACCTCAATTAAACCGAATTTGTTTTTCAAAATTTTATATATTCCTTCTACTTGATGATCGTATGGTGTGAATGGTTTTGTTATGTCATCTTTTTCTTTATGATCTTTATAAAAATCTTTCAGCCATTCTGATATTTCATCTCTGTTTATGCTTTCATCTTTTGGGAAGATTTCTTTATTTTCAAGTACAAATGGAAAACCATATTCTTTGCACATTTTATATACTTCATACCATAATCCAAAATTTATTTCTCTACCGTTCTTTAGAAATTCTATCTTACCATCCCATTTTGTTTTTTTATATTTAACCATGAAAAAATAATTCTTAACATATCTGCTAAGACTTAGTTTGAGTTGGTTATATTCCTCGCGAGTAGATTCCTTTAAAATGAGTTTGGTTCTTGTTTCATCTAAAACAAATTTCATTGATATTTAGTATTTAATCAATATATATTTAATTATATGACAAAGTTTTATTTTTTACCACTTCTCCTCTTGAAAAGGATCGTCTTCTTTATGTTTTTCGCTTTTTTTCTTATCTTCAACTTTATCTCTTATTTCATATTCTTCGCCATTATCATAGAAATAAAGAACAACATCATCATCGTAATATTCATGGTATAAATAATTAATATAAGCTACGATTTCAGAGAAAATTGGTATACTTTCGCAATTCTTGCCAAAATACCAACGAGATGTATACAAAGCGATATCATTTAAATTTTTTCTAAGATCCAGCTTAGCCACATCACCATTATCTTTAACAGAATGAAGAATGACCAATTCCTTTAAAAATTTAAGTTGAATGTCTAATATATCATCCCAAATTTTGTCTTTTTGTAAAATGTCAACAGTAGAATTACTGAGTTCTTTTTTAAATCTCAACAATTTACGCAATTTATAAAAATTATTGATATGAGAAGGTATTTCTTCCTCTGGCAAAACATCAGTTATAATATCTTCTTCTCTTTTTTTCTTTCTAAAGAGCCATTCCTCGTACATTTTCATGTACCTATATATTAAAAAATAATATAAAATATTTTTTTAATTTGTTTTGAACTCCATCAGACAATCACCACATCCAGCCCACGCAGATTCCATTTCTTCTAGAACATAATCGCCGAGTCTCAATCTTGTATATTTATACTCGGGATATCCATATTTATTATCAACCAATTCTATTTTACAAAATCTTTCATTATAAATGAAGACACTTTTCCATTGAAACATGTCAAGTCTATCGGCTGTTGATTCATCGATGTCCACTATAAATTTTTCACCGTAATCATCATACACCTTCGTTTCGCTTGTAATTTTACCGCGAACTATACCTAACGATGTTTCAAATTCAATCTGTTTCATGATTTTATATTATATATGAAGCCGTTACATTAGTTTATGTTTCTTTTGAATTTTTGATATAAATTATATCAGATTTAAACTCTAATTTATCAATCCACTTTGGAATGGTTTCAGTAAATGTGTTGATCAAAGATACAAAACAAAAATCCGAAAATGGAAATTATAATGGTGGTTATTATGGACCTGAAAGACCACTCCACTATTATAAAATACCGTTAAAAAAATCTTATACAATCTTACCAGACTGTAAAAGTTTTTCTTCTTACCAGACTTTGTTCTGGTTAGTGTCGCTGAACGAATATTAGTTTTATGTTTATTCAGGTATGATTTATATTTATCTGAACAACGAAAATGTAAATACTTCTATTTGAGGCACAGCGAATAAAATTTCCATTTTTATTTATTTTACTAGCAAATATAAATAATTTATTCAAATAAAAAAATTTGTACACATCTTTTTTAATATATAAAACAAATAATAATTTCATATATGAAAAGTGATCTCATAATAAGAAAATTTGATACCGAAACAGTTGTCGGCACAAAGACTCCGATAGAATGTAAAAGCTTTTTTGGTGGCAAACTTATTGATATAGAAGATGAAATTATCATCAATAATATTTCTATACAATATTCAGAAGTTGTCGATAAAGTAAATTTACAAAACGATCATTATCAAAACTATAGCATAAACAATGCCATTATACCCGAAACTCAAATTTTAAAAAGTTTGGATGATATAAAATTAGCAAACCATTCTGTCGACATTTATAGCCAAGTTGAAAGTAGAAATACAAATTTTGAATGGTCTTTTGTTATAGACACTCGAAACATATTAAAAGAATATTTATTTTTGCGTTTAAAAGAAAGCAGAGTTTTCAAATGTATTAAAAGCACTGATCTAATAGAAAGAAATATTAATGACTTTATATATAACTATATAACAAACAATCTTTTAGATAGATATAATTTATATAGAATTGATTTTTTTGTCGAGTATTTTAATGTGTCAGAAGTATCAAATTTATATGATAAAAACAAATTAATAAAAAATCCAAATTTCAACAAGGGGGTTTTCTTTTTAGAAAATCTCAACACAAATATAAATATAATAACGCCAGATTATTTGAGTAATTTGGATCCAGTTAAAATGATTTTCAATCAAACCAAAGATTATACACAATATAAATTTGATTATTATTTTACTGTAATTTATAAAAAGATATAATTTAGATTGTTATTTATTTTCATTTATTTAAAAAAATTGAAATTATTTTTTAATATATAACAATAAATAACAATAATTGATATGAAGAAAACAAGAACTTTCACTATAGAAGAATATCTTTTAGAAGAATTTGATAAAATAGCCAAACAAAAATCATTAAACAAATCACTTTTCGTTGAGAATTGTATCAAAACTTGGATAAAAAATAATAAAAATAAAAATGATATTAAGCAAAGAAGTTGATGTAATTTTGAATTCAGCAAATATGAATCATTTTAAAAAACTTGGATACAATGATTTAAAAAACGGAAATAAAATAGTTGTTCCGGTCGAACATTTAACAGATGGTAGTCATTCTATCATTAAAGTTAAGTGTGATATTTGTGGGGAAGAAAAGGATTTGTTATATAGGTATTATGTTAAAAATATTAAAAGATATAATTTTTATTCTTGTCAAAAATGTTGTTCTAAAAAATTGAAAATATCTTATTCGTCAAAAACAAATATCGAGATTGAAAATATGTTGGACAAAAAAAAGAAAACCATGATTGAAAGATATGGAAAAGATAATCCGTCTCAAATTCAAGAATTCAAAAATAAGAGAAAAGAAACAATGAATTTTTTATATGGGGACGAATGTTTTTATAAAACAAAAAAATTCAGAGAATCATCCATTGAAACGTGTCAAAAAAAATATGGAGCAAATTATTTTAGAGAATCTGATGATTTTAGGAAAAAATCATTAGAAAAATTCGATATTTTAAATATAAATAAAAACATGGTCACAATGGCCTGCGATAACAACGATCCGCATAATTTTTTAATAGATATTGATGTCCTAAGAAAAAGATTTTTATATAAAACGATTTTATGCACCATTTGCAATCCAATTAATTCTTATACAAGCAGTGGATACGAGACACAGTTAAAAAATTTCATTATGGAAAATTATGATTTGGATACGGTTTCAAATAATAGAAAAATAATTCATCCAAAGGAAATTGATATTTATTTACCAGATTTAAAATTAGCATTTGAATTCAATGGTCTTTACTGGCACAGTGAAATAAATTTTTCTTTAAATTATCATTTGGAAAAAACTGAACTAGCAGAAAAACAAGGTATCAGACTCATTCATATTTACGAGGACGACTGGATATATAAACAAGAAATTGTTAAGTCCAGAATATTAAACTTGTTAAATAAAACTCCAAACAAGATTTATGCCAGGAAGTGTGAAATCAAAGAAGTGTCTGATAATAAACTTGTTAGAGATTTTCTTGAGAACAATCATATTCAAGGATTTGTTGGATCTAGGATCAAGATTGGTCTGTTTTATTCGGGAGAACTTGTTTCTTTGATGACCTTTGGAAGCCTGAGAAGATCTATGGGACAAAAAAGTGAGGATGGAACCTACGAGATGTTGAGATTCTGTAACAAACTGAACACCAATGTTATTGGAGGAGCTTCAAGACTGTTCAAATTTTTTGTTAAAAATTTTGAGCCAAAAGAAGTGACCAGTTATGCTGACAGGTCTTGGAGCCAAGGAAATTTATATAAAAATCTTGGATTCGAACTTATCAGAAAAACTGAGCCCAATTATTATTATGTTATTGATGGCATGAGAAAACATAGGTTTGGTTTTAGAAAAGATGAACTAATCAAACAGGGATTTGATCCTTTAAAGACTGAACATGAAATAATGCTTGAGAGAAAGATTTATAGAATTTATGATTCTGGGAATTTGAAATATGTTCAAGATTTTGGTGCCGCCACTTGATCATCACTTGTTTTAGCACTATAAATATAGTCGTGATTATATATGGGATTTATTCCAAAAGATTTCATGGAAACATAAACATCACTCAAACACTCAGAATCTGCTCCGCCGACAACTACAACGGTTTTACCTGCCATTTTTTCAAAAAGATCCGTTAAATCTTCATTAACATAAAACCATTTATGGTTATTATTTACTTTGATCATGTAAGTATTTATATCCTTCAATTTAAATCTTTTACCTTCTTCTATCTCTCCATATTTTTTTGTCAATTTTTTAGCCAGTTTCTTTATTTTTTTGTCAAAATTTAATCCATAATTCTTCTTTACTGTAAGCACTGTATTCGGAAAATCGAAAGAATAATTCTGAGCTTTATTAGCATCCCAAATCTGATAAACTCCGCCGCCATCTTCATTTATTGGGAAGTCCTCACAATATTTCATTATGTTTTCTTCAAAATTTTGAGGTATGAAATCTTGAAATTCGCTTTGAACATCAACGACAAATAATATTCCATCATTGTTGTTCAAATCTTTAATTCTATCATTTGATTCTTTAATATATTCCGAGAATTTTATTATGTTCATTTTGTTCTACGAGTTTTTATTTTTATATATTTAAATTAAAAAATCAAAAAAAAATATCAATATTTAAATAAAAAAAATTGACATGAAAATTAGAAGATTTGATGAAAAATTGAAAGAATATAAATGACAAGATTCTTTAATCAATGAGCCTATAAATTGAATAAATAAAGATAATATTTATTTCTCTGATGATAGATATGAATTTTCAATAGAAAGAGAAGATAATGCTTACGTGTTAAGATATACTGACTATTGGACAACATCAAGAGCAGTTTTTGTAAATGTGAAATCGCCAAACCTAGAGTCATTGAAAGAATTTGCTCAACGAATTGTTGATATATTTGACGATAAAATAGGGCTTAGAAAAAATTAATCATAATATCTATCATTATAATTATATCCGCCTCTCCAGTAAGTTGTGGTACCACTGTTTTCTCTCCAATCCCAATTTTTCCATCTATGCTTACCAAAATTTTGTTTATATCTAGCTTTTCTTTTTATGTATTTCATGTATAACCAAACATCCAACCATTTTTCATCTTGTTTCTTAAAATAAGTATAATCTTTGCGACGATCCCATTCTTCAAATATATGCTCTAATATTTCGGGGGATATATCAACTTTATATTTATCTTTCAATATTAGAGATAACTCTGGAAATTTTATATTCTCGCTCGAAGATGACATTAAAATATCATAAACAGCTTTTCTTAATTTTTCATTCGCATTATATTCTTGTTCTGACATTTATTTCTGGGGAAATTTTTTTAACATATCGTATAATTTTGTTATTTCTTCGAGATTTTCCTTTTTTGAAGTATGATACAAATTATAAAAATTTATAAATGTTTCATATATTTCTTTTGTTAAAACGGCTCCGAAATCGAAATCATCTTCACATTTTAACCATAAGTCAGCTGGCGGTGTCAATTCTTTATTTTTTGGCACCATAAAAGAGCCAAAAGCTTTACCAGTCTTCGACTCCGTTTTGTATATTATAATACCATAAGGATTTTCACTATTTATTGCTTTTTTATCAAAAACATAATAACTTCTAGCAGTTGAACCATTATTCCAATAACAACGTCCGGCAATCGGAGCTTCTTTTTTAACTTCACCCATACCGCGTGAAGTCAAAAATGGAATTCCTGGATATACTTTATTTGGCTCGTCAATGACCACTGGATTACCAAAATCATCTAATAGTATATCTCCCGTTACTTTATCTTTGGCATACACAGGCTTTCCCATAGTTAAACGACCATCTTGAGCATCTTTAAAAATACGAGCTTCGATCTCGGTTAAAGAATCTTTTCCATATTTTCTCATTTTATCTAAATAATAATCAACGATCTTATCTGTTAATTCATCTTCTTCTTTTCCTTGTTTCTCATAGAAATCATACATACCTTCGTTTAATGTGCCATATTTTTTCTTCATGTTATGTATTTTATTTTTTTAGATTAGAGTTGATAATTTTTTATATAAAACTTTCAAGTATTCTTTATATTTCTTTTGATCTTTTTCATAATATAGCTCCATAAAATATTTAAAATCATCTAGAGTTTTTTTATCCAATTCCATTCCTATATCAAATTTCCAATTTAAATCATCCCACAATTCATCAACATTCATACTTGCTATTTCACCATAATATTTCGAGTCCTTGCTCAAGAACATTCCAAATTCATATTTTCCACCAGTTCTATATACGATCCACCCATCCGAGCTACTTACAAAATAAAATCTCTCATCGCTACCATTTGCTCTATAAACCCTAGCGTTGGTTCGATCGTCGTGCTCTACCTCTAAAGAACTTTGTTTACCCTTTTTAGTGACAAATTCCTCTCCAGCTTTTGGTTCTTCGCCATGTGTAATGACATCTCCTTCTTCATCAAATAATAATCCGCCAGTTTTATGTTTGGCTAAAGTAGGTTTTTCCTCTTCTAATTTTTTTCCACTACTTAAATCAGATAAAAGTTTTTTTTCTTCGTCGGTCAGTTGTCTCTTATCCATTAAATCGAGTAATCTGTTTATCTCATCTTCCTCTCTTTTACCTTCTTTGATGAAATCTGTATAATTTTTTAATTTCATTTTATAAAAATTATTTTTTCTTTATATATTAATTTTTTTATTTGATAAAATAGTCATTTATACCTTTTGAGTTTTTATTTTCATAAAAATAAAAACTACCACTGGGATTAAATTTTGCTATTCCAATTGATAATAGATCCAACAAGCTATTAAATGGTGTATAGTGGACCTCGCCAGTGTCTAAACAAACTATTCTTTCAACTTTTATTAAATTTGTTTCATATAAACGAACATGCGGCCCGTTTATTTCTAATTCAACTATACAATCTCCTTCAAATTTTGTATCCATTTCGATGATATGACCTGTTTCTAAATAATATTTGCCATGTTTATAGATGTTTATTACCAAATCTCCTCGATTTAGCTTGACTCCCAATTTATCTTTCACAACGTTATTATATGATTCAAATGTTTTCATCTTTTCACAATTTCTTTTACATTTTGCCAATTTTAGCGTCTTTTAAAATATATTTATCTATTCGCCAACGATTGCTTTCATCAAATGTATATATTCTACTTTCAATATCATAGTCTATGAATCCCATTTCAAACAAACTATCAAAATTCGATTCTTTTAATACTAAAACTTCACCAGTTCTTTCACCAATAATAAACTTTACTTTTTGTATATCTCTTTTATTCATTAAATATTTATTTTTTACATTATCATAATGGAAAACGAGAACAACAACTTGTTTACTTATAATTTCATCAATTATAAGAACCCTATTATAGTGATAGGACGATTTTGATGTCACGATCACAATATCCCCTTTTTTGAAATTATATTCTGGTTCGGACGGTTCTAAACTTTCCCAAGATTCAAATTTTTTCAACATATTTAACTGGATTATTAGTAGATATAATTTTTCCGCCACTTGACACGACAGGCGCATCATCGTAAGAAATTATATTATTCGAGCTACAATTAAAAAACTTGACGTATTTTGGCGAACCTTCCAAATTTTTCAATTTATTATTGTTACATAAATAGGTAGTTACTTGATCTGGCCCCCCAACCAGTGTTTGTATATAATTATAACTGCAATCGAATTTTCCACCAACATATTTTGGTGAATTTTTTATAGTTAATAATTTATTATATGAGCAAATAAAATCACCCGAGCATCTATTAAACTTATATGGTATCTTTATCAAATCCAAATATGCCATATTGATCGAGCCATAGATATCAATACTCATATCATCATATATTAGAAAATTATCGTGCTTTAGACCGCAGTGAAGCAAGAAACCGACTATTTCATTTTTTTGGATTTTAGATTTATCTATAAATTTTACTATAGTTTTTCTATCAGCGTCGTAAGCAAAAAAGATGTCTGGATAAGTCATCATTTGAGAAGTTTCAACAAGATCTTGACTTAACATATCATAAATATTTGATAAAGAGGTATAAATGACCTCACCACTTGGTAAAAACACTATATAATTTTTACCTTTATATTTTACCTCGAAATCTTGTAGACTTATCATTATTAAAATAAATTTTATTTTTTAAACAGTAATCTTTTAAATAAATTGCGTATTCATCATCAAAAAAATTATCTCCGCAATATAAAGATTTCAAATTACTTAGCTCTTCAATATCATTTATAAATCTCAGCTCGCAATTACGACAAGATAATACTTCGAGCGATGTTGGTAAAGGCGGTAATTTTTTTATATTATTGCCTCCTATATAGAGCTCTTTCAAATTCTTTAAATGAGTTATTTCAGAACAATCTTTTAGAAAATTTTCATCACATTTTAATGACTTTAAATTTTCAATAAGAGATATTCCATCTAAATTATTAACCATATTTCCAGTGAAGCTTAGAGTTTCAACAGATTTTATACTCTCATAATCTATTTTTGATATTTTATTCCAATCGACTTTTAGATCTGTCATTCCATTAATAATTCCTTCCAAATTTTGAATATTGTTACTACTACAATTATAAAGTTTTTCAACATATGGGCTTCCTTTTAATGAATATATCTTATTTTCGGAGCAATCAAAATTTTTTTCAACATAATCAGGGGCGTTTTTTAAGTTTATTAAATAATTTTCACTACAATAAAAACTTCCACCTATTGATGCGAATTTGTATGGAATTTCGCTATATCCCTTATTCATCAAACTTATAGAAGAGCCTATAATATCTATCGAGCCATCTCTCTTTATGTTAAAATATTTTTCATTTCTAAATATGCCAAATAAAAAATTATATATCAAATTATATCTTTTATGCTTACCTATGAAATCGTTTATTTTATTGGTATCGAAATCAAAATAAAAATAAAGATTTGGAGCATTAACTTGTAGTGAATCTTTATCATCATTTTTTATTACAAGATTGGCATTCAATAGATTATTTAAATTATCATTTGAAACATAGATAACATTACCACTTGGATATCCAATTATGATTTTATCATATAAACTATCGGATTCAAAATTTTCGAATTTTTCAATCATTTAAATGTCATTCAATTTTAAGCTATATATTAAAAAACAAAAATAAATAAAAAATGCCACTTTAACAAATTATATAGAAATCTTCCAAAGTAAATCATTGAATCTTTAGTTTAGTGGATGAATTTGGAAAAAAATGACTTTTTTCTTTCAATTAAATACAATCAAACTTGTATAAATGAAAAAAAGTTATTCTATAAGATTGTTCCCAACGAAAGAACAGATAAATCAATTAAAAGAGTTATCTGATATAAGAAAAGATATATGGAATAAACTTTTAGATATAGAACAAAATGAATATGAAACGAAAAAAACAATATTAAATAAATTTGATTTAAATAATTTACTTCCAGAATTAAAAAAACAATATTCAAATTGGAAAAAATTAAACGCTAAATCTGTTCAAACAATAGCAACAGAATTGTTTGGTTCATATCGTTCATTTTTTAATTTGATTAAGAAGGATAAAACAGCAAGGCCACCAAGAAAAATAGATAATGATTATTATCATACTATTGTTTGGAATCAATCTGGCTGGATAATCAAAGACAATATAATAACTATCAATAAAATACCATTTGAATATAAGTCAAAAAATGATATATCAAAATTAGATATAAAAGAAATTAGAATTAAACATTTAAGAAATAAATGGTTGTGTGATTTGGTTGTTGAAGATCCAGTGAAATATGTCGATGATTTAAGAATTAAAACAAAAGTTTTGGCGATTGATTTAGGATTAGAAAAATTAGCTGTTGGTGTTGATAATAAAGGGATGATGGTTGTGTTGAATAATAAATCAAAAAATATTAATGATTATTATCAAAAATGTATTGCTAACATACAAAACAAAAGAAGTAAAACCACAAAAGGTTCAAAAAGAAATAAAAAATTAAAGAAATCATTAAATAAATGTTACCATAAAAAAAAACGAGCAGATAAAGCAAACTCTACATATTCAGAGCAAAAAATTAGTGAATATGAACTACAATACTATTGTAGTTGGTGATTTGAGTGTTAAAAATTTAATGAATAGTGAAGGAGTGAATAAAAATAAAAAAGGTATTAGAAAATCATTTCACAAATCTAATATCAATATGTTCCTTCGATTTCTTGGTTATAAATGTCAATCAAAAAATATCAATTTAACCAAAATCGATGAGAGTTGGACTACTCAATTAAATTGTTTAACTGGGAAGGTTTTTAAAGAAAAGATTGAACTTAAAGACCGACAAGTTAAACTTACAGACACAATTACTATTGACCGTGACTTAAATTCAGCCATAAATATTCTTAAACGATGGTTTGGATATCATATTGCTTCTATGAACGAGCCTCTTCATATTTCAGGAGTTCTTGCGAAGTTTAATCTTTTCAAGGAAACCACCACATCTTTAGTGTAGTGGTAGTTCATATTAATCTATAATATTTTGGAGAAACATATTGTATTGTCTGAATGGACAAAGCGTGTTTAAACATTTGTTCTATAACAACATTGAAAGATTCCATATTTTCTCTTCTAATATAGTTCAATGCGGTGAGTATTTCCAGGGATTGAATTTTTGATATTAGAGAATTTTTATCATTTGATATATCTCTTCCTGTTAAAACTCGATTAACTATATTACAATTTCCTATTAAATTATTATAATTATCATTCAATATATCAAGTAGTTGCTCTGTTGACATGTTTCTGTAAAACTTATAGTTTTTTATTCCCTCAGGTATAATATCTCTTGTTGATAGAATGTCATTAATATTATTTAATGATATTTTTCCAGTTCGACTAGACGAAGAAATTACTTTGACCTCGCCATCAACATCAACATTTTTTGATGTATTGGATGAATCTATAGTCATTTCAATATTTCTGGATTCATAACTATCCAACTCATTTAACCATCTCGATGTCGTTTTTATTTTAGATGATATGCCATTGGTTGCTAATGTCGACACATCAAATGATATTCTACTAAAATTCATTGATGGTAGTCCATTAAAATTATTTATGATGAATTTATCTCCCACAATATTAGATTTTTTTAAAGAAATTGGTATTAAAATCTTTTTATCAAACATTTCATTCATAAGATCAACTAAATCTTCTATGGTTTTTGTCGATGTTATGGCATATAATATATCTTTAATATATTTATTATCAACTAAATACACATCAGCTGGGCAAAATTTATTGAAATCAATTTTTCTATTTTCTAATAACTCATAATATTTTTTTTTCAAAATTTTTGATGGAGATTCGTTGCTATCAAAACCGATATGATAAATATCATATACTATGTTAGATTCACCAAATTTACGCCAAAATCCTCTGGGGGCATTTATGAAAGATATTGTCCAATCAGTATAACTATTTATTTTCTCCCAAGTTATAGTGTTTTTTATATGTAAATGATCTGGTATTCTGTTCAGAGCCATATATTCATCGAATTTAACTTTGGATAAGTCTGGTGTTCTTATTAACTGAAACATGTCAATATACAAAGATGTGATTTCTTCTTTCTCATTTGTGTTGGCCCCTGGTCCTCTTTGACCTAAATCTTTTGTTTTTTTAAAATCAGTGAGTTTATAAAAAACATTATCATTTTTAAATATTGCTTGATACAATCTTCTTCCTCCCTTGAAGAAAAGAGGAGCATCGTTTTTTATGAAATTTTTTAATTCTTCTGCGTTGACATCCTGCACAGATATCCAATTGCCATTCAATTTTATTTCGTCTATTCTGACTTCAGTGTCATTATTTAATACAACGCTACCTCTCAATATTCTATTGACGAAAGATTCTATTCTTTGATCATTTTTAAGATCCCTTATTTCTAATTTTTTTTCTAAAAATTTTTCAAAATCTAATAGTTCCATTATGGCCTATATATAAAAAAATAAAAAGAAAATTTTAATATATAAAATAAAAAATATTTTTTTCACATGAAACATCTCAAATCTTTTCCAATTAAAGAATCTTTAACAGACACAAAAGATCTCATATTCAAAAAATATGTAGATTATATGAGCACGGCTGACAGCAATAGAATGAACAAAATATTGGAAAAAAATCCATCAAGTTGGACACAAGAAGAAAAAGATTTTATGAAAAGAATGTCTAAAAAGGATGTGGCTCTTTATTTGGGAAGCGATGGAAACACATATACGGAGAATGATTTAGAATTTATGGGCGTTGATAAAAACAAAATTAACAGAGAACGACCAAAAGATGCATCATTGACAAATGACATAAAAGATTTAATATCGACTTATAATGAAGCATTAAAGAAAACAAAAGGTATGGTTGAAAAACACAAAGAAGAATATAATATTGTTAAATTAATTTCGCCGGTTTTAAAAAATTTGGATATGATAGTTTATGAATTAAACAAAATTAAATAATCTTTATCATTACTTTTATCTATATTTAAAAAAAGATTTAATATGAACATTGCGGGTATAAAAAAAGAACTATTTTATAGTGGTTTTTTGGGTGTTTTTCGCGCTTTAAAAGAAGTTGAAATAATAAATAATGTATATGTACCAAGCGGTTATGGTAATATTGAAAATATTTTAAAAGAAATTACACCAGAAAAAGATCAAATCGTATTGGGTATACCAGGATGCGATAATTTGGTCAGTAAGAGAATTATTTGGAATATGTTGGAGAAAAAATATGGTAGAGAAGTCGCCAAGACTATAATGCCAGAGACATTTGTTTTATCGAATGACGAACATATGAAATTATTTGAAAATTTTTATGAAAAAGATCATATCTATATTTTAAAAAAAGTTAATCAGAGAAAACAAGGATTGTGTTTGACAAAAGATTACAGCGAAATTTTAAAAGCTAAAGATGAAAAATATTTAGTTGTTCAAGATTATATAAAAAATGTTCTTTTGATTAATAAGAGAAAATTAAATTTGAGAATATATTTTCTGTTAACAATAAAAAACAATAAAATAAAAGCTTATTTAAGTAGATATGGCAGTTGCATTTATAACAATAAAGAATATAATCCAGATTCTATGGATTTTGAGAGTAATATAACCAGTTATAATTTGAATTTGGATATTTATGAAAGAAATCCACAGACATTTCATCAATTGAATTCTTTCTTGAAGCAAAATGGATTCGGGGAGAAAGCAGATACTTTATTTGAAAAAATAAATGAAAAAATGCGAATGTTGTGTGAAGCTTCATCTAATAAAATTGGCTCGAAAGAGCTGGAAGACAATCTTTGTGCGCAGATATTTGGATGTGATTTTATCGTTGATGAAAATTTAGAACCATATTTGTTGGAATGCAATAAAGGACCAGATATGTCTCCAAAAATATATGATTCTTATGATAGTTTATTAAACAACATAGAAGAATTTTATGAGAAAGAAAAAGAAGATAATTCTTATTCGAGTGGTTATAAATCTGGTGGCGGTTTAAAGATACAAAAAGATATGTTAGATTTGCTAAAAATAATTAAAATTGAAAACAATAATAATGGTTTTTATGAAATTTTTGAAAAACAAATAGAAAACATAGAGATATAATAATATTGGATAATTATATATTTTATATATATGACAAAAAAATCATACTATTATGTTAGAAAAATTAAAAGAATATTTGGCTAAGTACGGGGCATTAGCTATCTTTGTTCTAATAGCTCTCGCCGTTATATCGTTCTTCATTATGAGGAGCAATGTTATAAAATGGAAAAATCAAGCGGCTGTAGAAAAAGAAGAAAAATTAAGATTTCAAAATAATATAGAAGCGGCAAACGATACTATAAAAGTTTTTAGAGATCAAAATGGTAATTTGACAGCTGAAGTTCAGGCTTATAAAGTGAAAGTGAGCGAGCTAAATGACAAATATAAAAATCTTTTCAATCTATATTTGAAAGAAAAGAATAAACAACCAATATACATAGTTGAATACAGAACTCAATTGGACGAAAAGATAACAAATATATCAACATTGGTTAGTGATACGGCCATAACTTTTTTGGATAGTGTTAAATATACAAACGGAAATTATAGAACGATATCAGGTAAAATACCTTATAAATTAACATATCATATAAAGAAAGATATGGTTAACAAATTCGCTTTTCAACAAGCTCTTTATTATGCTTATGTTCTCGAAGAAAATGGGTGCCAAAATCCAGAGGTTGTTGCTTTCAAAGACAATAAGAAAATATCAATAAAAGAAGCATTGAAAGAAAAAGATCCAAAGGGCATTATTTATAGAGTAAGAATTTTAGAAACAACGGAAAAATTGTCTTTGAAACAAGTTTCTGATAGATATAAAGTTGATGAAAAATTATTGGTTATGAGTTTTTCAGAAGACACATATAGATATTATATTGGAAATATCGTACCTTTCCAAAATCTAGAGCCAATGGTTCAAGATACTGACATTGATACTTATGCCAAACTTTTCACATCAAAAGCATCAATAAATTTCTCACAAGGAATGAATATTTATACTGGATTATACAATGATACAAAAACTGGTCGTCCGATGATAAGTGTTAAAACAGATTATCCTGGATTATCATTTAATAACATTGTTGGTGCTGACATATTATCAGATAAAACATCCAGAAAAGTAGCTCGTGATATGAGACAGGAATTCGGTCTTGGATTAAATCTTGGATATGGTGGATTTATATACAGAAATAAGACAACTGGAGTTTTTGAATTAAAACACGGACCCGAGATATCTGTTGGATTGAACTGGACTCCAAGATGGGCTCAATTTAACTACATTAAAAAACCAAAGGAATAATAACTTTATTTTCTACATTTAAAAAATGAAATATAATCTTCTAACAATATTGATGACATTAATATTATTGGTGTCATCTTGTAATAGAAAAAGTGATTACCCAAATGTGAATTTTATTGGTGGCAGAGATTTAGTGTCTGAAAGCACTACTTTAAAACCAAACCAAATATTTAAAGTTGGTATAAACTCCTATTCTTTAAGTGATTACAATATATGGAAATTTAAAGTTATTAGATATCATGACAACTATTCTGAAACTCTAATCGATTCATTAATAGACAATAAGAATTTCAATACAATAATGTCTCTGCCATCTTCTGGCAAAGAAGATAAGGAGAGATGGGTATTTTCTTTAACTTGTTATGATGGATACACGAGCGAAATTTCATTATCTATAAAGACGAGTGATAGCATAGTAGATAATAATGATAAAAGCCTGTCAAAAGAATTCGTTATGGATGATTTGCCATATCAGGCGAAAAATGACACGACAATTTATATTGGAGCTTTTATATTATTAATGGCTATGATATTAGTATATTTTATGCAAAGAAAGAAAAAAATTGTAAAAGAATATGTTAAAATAGAAGCAGTTAAAGATTTCAAAGATGAAGTGATGAAAAAAATATCAGAGATCAATTCATTTTCATCGAGTGATATAATGAAAACAATAGAAGAAAATAACAATAATATTTTAAATAAAATTGATTTAAAGAAAAAAGAAGAAACCGAAAAAATAAGCCCATTTAAAAAGACAAATGTTATATTGATATTATCCATACTTGGATTTTTAGTCTATGTAGTTACCATATTAGCTTCCGTATTGGCTTTTTAATAATATTCTTCTATTATCTCCTTGAGTTGATTATCTCTATTTAGCCATCCTTTTAAGAATTTTTTCTTAGCTTTATTATTGGCAACTATTTCATAACGTTTTTCTTTTCTGACATCAATATATTCTAAAGCCACTTCTTTATCAATAGAATCATCTAAAAGCCATAATATATCATCATCCCATGTCGCATATTTATAACTAAGTCCTAGTGTGCGTTTTATGAGTTTATATGCTCCACCAACTCCAAAATTTATAGACGCGTCAAAATGAACAAAAGCCACAGCTGGAGTTAATAAATCACATTTCGCTGGTAAATAATACATTGTATAATATATGTCATAAACCTCACCATCTGTGATTTTTAACACATCTCTTTTTTTCAAATGATTTTTTGTTCGATATGTGTCATAGGTAGTTTGCATAATACCAAAATTGGTCTTTTCTTCTGCGAAATATTTTCCTTCGAAAATCAATACGGTTTCCATTAATTTATTAAAATTATCTGGATATTTTTTTAGCACTGTTGAATCAGCTGGACTCAGAGCGAAAACACACAAACTACTTATTATCAACAATATAGATATTAATATCTTTTTCATATAATTTTTTTTTAATTTATATTTATTCTATATATTTAATTCTCAATATTAAATTTAAAAATCTATAAAAAATGAAAAATTCTTTTAATATATAATTCAGTATGACGAATACAAAATGTTATTTCAATATAAAAAATGCCAATTTCTTCAAAAAGAACGAGTTGGCATTTTTTATTGCGACAAAAAATAAGAATTTTATTATGGCTAAAAGAAAAACAAACATCATGTACGACTCTTTTGACAGTAAATTATTAGAGGAAGCTTTTCACAACAAGGAAGAACGGTTATTAACAAAAAAACAATTGAATTTAAGTATTGTAGCGGATGAGGCTAAAAGAAATTTAACAAATATAAAAATCAACATCAAATGTAAAAATGAAAAACAAAAAAAATTTTTAGAATCAATAGATAAAAATGAAATTACAATATGTATAGGGGACTCTGGAGTTGGGAAATCGTTTTTGTCTATAGCTAAAGCTTTGGAATTATTAACAAATGTAGATAATAAATATAGTAAAATTTATATTATAACTCCAATAGTTGAGACAGAAGGTGAAAATATAGGTTTTTTGAAAGGTTCTTTATCAGAAAAAATAGATCCATATTTATTTTCAATATATTATCTGGTAGATAAAATAATAGGCGAGGATTATAGAAAAAAGTTAGTTGAAAATAAAATTATAGAACCAATATGTTTGTCATTTCTTCGAGGCACAAATCTAGATAATTGTGTCGTGGTGGCAGATGAGAGTCAGAACATTACTAAAAAGGGAATCATTACACTACTAACTAGAATCGGTTACAATTCTAAATTTATAATAAGCGGGGATCTAAACCAAATTGATAGATTTAAAAATCCAGAAGATTCTGGATTAAAATATGTTTATGAAAATCTGAATAGCATTGATAACATCGGTCTTGTGGAATTCGGAAAAGAAGATATAGTTAGAAATCCTTTAATTGGGATTATATTAGATAGATTGATGAAATAAATATTTGATGAAATTAAAAAAAGAGAGGAATTTTTTATTCCTCTTTTTTTAATTTCAAGATTTTATTATATACTTGAAAATCAATAAAGTTTAATTTTTTTTACAAAAATTCTTTTTAAAATTTGAATATATAGAATTTAAAAGGATAATTGAAAAGATTAATTTTAACTATATTATTAACTATATCAACTATTTTAGGAGTGAGCCAACAAGTTGATTGCCCTGAACCGGTCGATGAATTTCGATTTTATATAAGTTTGCCTGTTTTTCAGGATCAATTGATAGGCAAATTAAATGTTTGCGATCCAGACTTTGACCAAATGCATTTTTGGGATATAATAATTGGTAATGACGAAGATATTTGGAGCATAGAAAATGGAATAATAAAAGTTAAAGATCCTTATAAAGTTAACTCGAATTTAAGTTATACATCATATATAATAACAGTGAAAGTAACAGATGATGGCTTTTTTCTTGGCCCATTAAGTGATGATGCCAGAGTTATAATTACTCCACAAAAAATATTAAATGTTGTGGCGTATCCAAATCCATTTACAAATGAAATATTTTTTAAATACGTTCTCATTGATTATCAACATGTTAAAATATCGATTTATGATGATCAATGTCGTCTAATTGAAAATGTTGTCGATGAATATCAATATCCAGGTGAGCATACAGAATCATTCAAGCGAATAATGCCAACTGGAATATATTTTTATTGGGTTATAATTGGCAACGAAAATAATTTTGGATATAAAAACAAAATTGTAAAAATGAATCAATAAAAAAGGATCTGGTTTTCAGATCCTTTTTTCTTTATTGGTTTGATTAGTATATAACTGGTGGTTCGTTAACATCTATAACTGTAACTGTGATTGTTGCTTGTGCACTCAACGGGGCAGTTCCAGTGTCTATAACTTGAACTATTAAAGCATAAGCTGGTTGAGCTTCATAATTTAAAGCTGATGTATTTTGGACTGAAATTACACCAGTTGTTGGATTAATACTAAATGTATTATTACTATTACCTGATATAATACTGTATGTTAATGGTTGGTTGTTTGGATCTGTTGCGACAACTGTGCCAACTGTTGTTCCGTTTGGCGAATTTTCATTTACCATAAATGTTTGATTGTTAATAACAGGTGCTCCATTTGTTTCAATTAAATGAACTATTGATTCAGCGTATAATGGACCTGGATTTGAACCATTGTCCGTTATTCTGACTGTGATGTTATATGTAGTTTGTGTGCCCCCATTAATGGCTGTTGCGTCATTAACTATTATGTTTCCTGGTATTGCGTTTGTTATGCCCCATAAGTTGCCAGAATTTCCAACTGGTATGCTCCATGTTAATGTTTGATTAATATCTGGGTCACAAGCGTTCAGAGATCCCAATACTTGACTGTTTGTGACAGGTTTACTATAGTAGAATGTAAACTCTGGCACATGTGTCGCACAAGGTTGCCCGCCAGGATAAACCACCTGACCATAACCAAAAATGCTAGTTACAATTAAAAATAGAGTAATTATAAGTTTTTTTATCATTTTTATTATTTTTTTTTTCATTACAAATGTAATTAATATTCTATATATTAAAAATTATTTTTGAATTTTTTCCTTAGTTCTCATATTATGATAAATGTTCATTTCTTTTTTTATCGAATCATCTAATTTTTTTTCTATTTTTTTAATATTTATACCCAATTTATCAAAAATTCTTATGATAATATGTTTTATAGCAAATATACCCAATCCTATTCCAAGCCCTCCTATTTTTTTTGATAGAGTATCTGGCTCTAATTGTCCACTATTTATTATTTCTGTTATCGCATTATTTATTGGAATTAACATAGTGACATAGCCTACCATATCTGTAAAAAAGGATATGGTTTTTCCCATTGTCCTTGATATGATTTTAACGATATTCTCAAGATTTATAATAATATTTTTAACATCTTTGATAATTTCAGCTACACCTTCGTCTTTTAATTTTGAAAATATATCTCTAATCGCATCATTATTGACATGTAATATTTCAGCAATAGCGAATATAGTAATCATAACAATTTGAAGATTAGTGACATGTATATTGTGGTTGGATTTATAAATTACTTCGTTAATAATTGGCAATAAGGCTATTATGGCAGCATTAAAGGTGAAAACAAAATAGAGTTGTGTCCCATAATCTTTCAAAACTTTTTTGATCAATTCTCTAAACTGAGAATATACATTTTTTTCATATATCAAATCATAATTACTTGAAGTAAATTTTTCACATAAAATAAATTCATCATAATTTTTAATCATGATACTATATATTTAAAAAAATGATTTGAATTTTTAAATATATAATATAAAAACACAAAAGAATAATGGGAACAATACCATCTAGGAATAATAAAAAATTTGAAGTTGGAGATACGATATATTTTATTGGAGATCAAATCGGTATAAATTGTATGATGGATAAAGATGTTCCATATAAAGTTGTTTCTTCTTATCCTCCAGCTGATGCTTTATACGACATATGGGTGGTCGGAGGGAGATTGAGTATTAACAACAATGGATATGCTCGAGAAAGTAAATATTTTATATCAGAAGAAGAATATAAAAAAAGAAAAGAAATTAATGATAAAAAAACTTTAACAAACGATGAGATCTTAAATAAGATGATAAAAGATACAGAGAACGATACTTTATTTTGGGTGAAGCCTTATTCAGATAAAAAGAATTATTATAGAACTCATATTAAAGTTAATAATCCAGTTAATTCATCTTTGAGAATAGACGTTAAAATGACCACTTTAAAGACAAAAGATGAGTATGCGGTAATATTATGGGTGGCAAATATCTACTTTCATAGAAAAAAAATGGGTGAGGATCAAGAACCAGTTTTAGTTAGAGAAATAAAGGAAACAGTTAAGATAAACGATCTTGTTAAGAAAATAAAGATTCAACTTATCGAGCGCGAGGCTAGAAAAGATGATAATGATATAGAGGAAGAAGATGACGTTTACGAGCAATATGATTTTGAAGATCTCTCAGAAGAAGAGATCTTTGGCAAAGAAGAAATAAAAGTAGGAGATAAAGTTAGACTCGTAAATAGAGAAGATGCTCTTTTTAGATATTCAAAGGACGCTTTTGAGAAGACAAATATGCGGAGAGGTGGCATTTTTACGGTCGCTAATATTATGACTATTAGAGTGAATAATGAAGATGTGAAATGTATAGCAGTGAGTGAACCTGGTTGGAGTGCAAATATTTATAAATTAGACAATTTTGAGAAAGTATGAAACACTTGAAAATATACGAACAATATGATTTCGAGGATCTCTCGAACGAGGAGCTTTTTGGTAAAGAAGAAACTGAAATCATGTGTATTATTAAAATGAGTAATTTTTATATTGTTGAAAAAATGTCACATGAAGATGGAAAGATATATCTTTATAATAATTATGAATGGATAGATATAGAGGAATATGATTATTTTAAAAATAGATTAATTTCATTAAAAGATGTGCCAATAAACTCGCTGATAAATATTTATGACAAGGAAAGAAAAATAGATGGTGATCCTTGGGTCGAAGTTAGAAAAGAAAATTTACCAGAAGAAATAAAAAAAAGATTAAAATGAAGCGTTTGAAACTATACGAACAATACGATTTTGAAGATCTATCGGACGAGGAGCTTTTTGGAAAAGAGGAAGAACATCCTATGGGAATTTTCTATAATGACAATGATTATTATATAGTTGAAAAAATATTATATGATATTAATAGGGTGTATCTATATAAAGATTTTAACTGGTGTCATATAAATTATTTAAATGAAATTATGAATAGAGAAAACTCTCCATCTATAAATGATGTTCCAGATGACGGAATCATCAATGTTTATAATAATGGCAGATGGATAGAATTTAAGAAAATTGATTTACCAGAAGAAATAAAAAAAAGATTAAAATGAAACATTTAAGACTATATGAGCAATATGATTTTGAAGACCTCTCGGATGAAGAACTTTTTGGTAAACGGATTGGAAAACATTAAAAAGCGAGATCAAATAAAAGATATATACTGTCAAGAAAACAACATAAAATTGTTTAGGATCAGTTATAAAGAATTTGATTATGTAGAAAATAAATTAAATGAGATATTAAATGATAATAAAATTTGACGAATATATCTTAGAAAGTTCAGAGTTCAATCAATTTCAACTCGGGTTGGATTATGCCTTTTCCACGCTGGGAGCGGGCTATGGTTTTGCCAATGACCCGAGTTTATCCATATATTCGCCTGATACTAATCCTTTTTTAGATATGTATGCTCGCAATGCAGGGACTACGAATCGTTTAATGCAAATAACGAAACAAGTTTTCGGTGAGATGGATGATCATATATTTACAAGAAAAAATGACAGATTCTTACTCGACTTGGATGAATATAAGAACTTGAAAATTTTGAGAATATTTCCGAATGAAAATTTGAAGCTAAATGTTTATATATCCTTTGAATTTTTAGAAAAAGAATATTTTGGGGTTTATCGCAATTTTAATTCTTCTTATAATAAACCAAAACTAGAATCTGAGTTATTTTCTAATCCTGAGGCATCTTATATGGATAAGGAATACTATTTGAAATTAAATCAATACTTCTATAAGAAATTATATAACTTTTTTATTCCAGAACCAGGACTTTATAAAAATCTGAAAAACAACAATAAGATTAAAGACGATAATATGGGGAGTTGGTTTTATTTGAAAGAAAATAAAATAGTTGAAGTTCTTGGTTATAATTTGGATGAAAATAACGATCCTTATATATCTTTGAAAATTGGAGAAAAGAGATATGTTATAACTGGAAATGACTATTTTTATTTTAAATGGAGATTTGAATCAGCGGATAAAAAAGAAGAGGAGATATGAAACACGTGAAATTATATGAGCAGTTTGAACTCGAGGATGATCCTTGGGGAGAAGATACTTCGAGAAAATATACATTTGTGGATTGGTTCTATAATAAATATGGAAATAAAGATCCACTGACAATAAAGATAATTGATTGTTATAATAATTCTCTCGTTAGTCTTGATGGAATAGAGAACCTGATAAATCTTAAAGAGTTATATTGTTCTAGGAATTATATAACAAGTTTCGAGGGAATAGAGAACTTGATAAATCTTAAAGTGTTATCTTGTTCTAATAATTCTCTGACCAGTCTTGAGGGAGTAGAGAACCTGGAAAATCTTGAAGAGTTATATTGTTATAATAATTCTCTCATCAGTCTCAAGGGAATAGAGAACTTAATAAATCTTAAAGTGTTATATTGTTATAATAATTCTCTCACCAGTCTCGAGGGAATAGAAAACTTAATAAATCTTAAAGTGTTATCTTGTTCTAATAATTCTCTGACCAGTCTTGAGGGAGTAGAGAACCTGGAAAATCTTGAAGAGTTATATTGCTTTAATAATTCTCTCATCAGTCTTGAGGGAATAGAGAACTTGAAAAATCTTAAAGGGTTATCTTGTTATAATAATTCATTTTCTAATGAATATAGAGATTATTTGAGGAATTATTGTAAAAAAAGAAATATAATTTCGAATATATGAACCACTTGAAACTATACGAGCAATTTGATTTCGAGGATTTTTCGGACGAAGAGCTTTTTGGAGAAGAGCCAGAAGAGCCGAAAGTGGGAGATAAGGTCTTAGTTTTACCAGAATTAAGGGCACATGTGAATGAAAATCATTGGAGCTCCAGTATGTTAGAAATGATAGGAAGAGAACTTTATATTAAAGGGATCGATGATGACACATATGTTGATAGAGAAACGAGATATTTCCTGGATTATCCTGGTCATAATTTTTATGTCTATAGAGATTGTTTTGAAATAATTTGAAGGAATATGAAACATTTAAAATTATACGAACAATTTGTGAGTGATGTTCTCGATAAAGATATAACGAGAGTGGATACTATATTGGATAAGGTCAAGGCTAAAAGAGTTTATATGGGGGATGAAATAGGTGTGAATTCTGAAAAATTCAATAATATCGAGGATTTGATTAGGAGCCAAGAATTTTTACATAAATTAGATAAAAAAAATCTAAAAAAAGGAAACATAGAATATACTCGAGAATGTGAAACTTTTTTGGAAGATAATTTGGATCTGAAATTCTTCTTAATTTTTGATAAAGATGTACCTGAGATATCCGAGCCAAGATATATGGTTATTCAAAGTAAACCATCAAAATATTATAAATGGAATTCGATAAAAATGTATGAGCTAAATAAAAATATAAAAAATTTTTATGATATGCTCACAAATAAAACAATCGAAATTATTGATAATGGTGAAAATTATATTTATCTCACATCCAATGCCGGAAAGGACTGGACGTTACAAAATATAGATAGCAAAACAGATATATACAAAAATATATTATCTGATGATGAAATAAAGAGTATAGCGAGAACAAGAAAAGTGAAAATAAATGAGGTTTAATGAAACATTTGAAGATATACGAGCAATATAATTTCGAAGATCTTTCGGACGAAGAGCTTTTTGGTGAACATAAACATGATGTTATAAAATTACGTGGTTCCGATCTTTGTTATATAATAGAAAGAATAGATGAAAGAGGTAAGATTATTTTATATAATAATTTTGATTGGGTATCTGAATACTTAGCAAAGGAATTATATATAGAGAGTGTAAATCCCATCATAAACAGCAACACTACATTTGAAATTCATGACGAAAAATCTGGATGGAGATTGTATCTTTTTGAAAATTTGCCAAATGAAATAAAAAATATGATATTATGAAATATTTAAAGATATATGAAGAGTTTGAAAAATAATATTAAAACTACAATGAAAGAGTTTTTGAATGAAAACTGGATCGATAGTAAATTCAATAAGAATCCTGATTATTTATATCATTTAACTGGCGATGATACTATAGAAGAAATTATGTTGAATGGGTTAGAGACAAAATATTCAAAACAACATAAATTTGAAATGGGTATATATTTAGCAAATTCAATTTATACTGCGAGTAATTATTCTTTTTTAGATGTAAAAAGAGAAAACTATTATATTATTGAAACACCTTTTCGAAATCTAAATGTCAATTATATGAAACCAGATGATTATGAAATGATTGATTTATTATATGAAGAATATTTAGATTACGAAGAATTATTGGATAGCATTGGAATTGATGATAAAGAAGAAATATACAATAATATAAAATATATTTATAATAGTTTAGATTATAGACATTCTTTGTATATATGTGGTCAGCTTTTATACACGCAAGATATTCCACCAAAACAATTTTCCAGAATATTGTCTAGAAATGAAGTGAACGAATTCTTAATTAAATAACTTCAAATCCCAATCTTTTCATCCAATTAATGCAATCTTCTTTTGTTTTTTGGCCAGCTAAGTCAATTTCCATATTTACACGCGAAAATAAAAATAAAGATCGTAATGAACTACTACGACACTAAAGATGTCGTAGTTTCTTTGTAAATGATTACAAAAACTCCAGTTAAGGAGGCTCGTTCATAGAAGCAAAAGTAGATGTTTTAAAAACATATTTAAACTACCTAAAAACTTGTTCGTCAGCAAGTTCCTAATCGAAACTGGATTGGGTCAGTAAAATGACGAAATGCTTTATTGATTTTACCTACAACTCAAGGCTCTGTTGTAGAACCAATTGAACCAATATTTCAAAGAACTAAAAAACTAATTTTAATTAAATGTATATATTAAATAATTTAAGTCAATTTCGGTCAAATTCATCAAACTATACTAAAGATGTCGTAGTTTTTTTTTTTTGGAAGTTCATTATAAAAAAACTTTTATTCTTTTTTAATTTATAAATTCAAAAAAAAAATAATTTCTATGTCAGAAAAAGATACTTTGATCCTTACTATAAGTATAGGTGATTATTATAAAGATATATCAAATTATACTCTACCTTTTTTAAAAAAATATGCCAACAAAATTGGATCAGATTTTTTAAATATAACCGAGCATAAAAAAGAATTCATAACTCAAAAATGGAATAAATTTCTAATACATGATTTATTGAACAAATATCATAGAATAATATACTTCGACATTGATTTGATTATTCGTGAAGATTGCCCAAATCTTTTTGATGTTGTACCAGAAAGCAAATTGGGAATGTTCAATGAAGGACGTTATACTCCAAGAGCTGAATATTTAGAACAAGCATCTAAATATTATAAAGAACCGTTGAAAAAATGGAATGGTAAATTTTATAATTCTGGAGTTATGGTTTTGTCTCGCCGACACAAACAAATGTTTAAAATGCCACGGGGCATAGATTATGTTGAAACCGATCAGCCTTATATCAATCTTCGTATAGTTAATGATAAAATTGATATGTTTGATTTGGATTGGAAATTTAATCGCATGGACATTTTAGATAATTTTTGTGGAATATCTCGTTTGGATTCATATATAGTTCATTATGCTGGCGCCCCAAGAGATCAAATCTTTAATGTTTTAAAAAATGATATTCAACAATGGATAACCGATTATCCTGATTATAAATATAAAAGAAATATTTTAATATCTGTAAGTGCTGGTATGGGAGATCAGTTGTGTTCGGAGCCTGCTATTCGATATACACAAAAAATATATCCAGATGCCAATTTTTATTTGGTTACACATTTCAAACGATTATTTGAGCATTTAGATATACCAATCTTTGATTATGAAGAATGGAAAGGTTTGCCAGATGCTGTTTTGACATTATATACTTGCCCAGACGACGAACATTCTGAGCATAAATTATCACATGTTTTGTTTCATCCAACTGATTTTGCTTCTATGTCTATGATAAAAAGAACGATACCTCATATGGATAAAACAATAAAATTAAAGGTTGATGTCGAAGATGTTTATAATGTCTATAATATGATAAAAGATAAAATGGGCGAAGATAGAAAGATGATATTGGTTCATCCTGGTAAGTGGTGGTCAAGTAAAACATTTCCAAAGTCTTGGTGGCAAGAAGTAGTAGATAAATTATCTGAAAAATATTTCGTTTGTTTAATAGGAAAAACAATTGATGAAAAACAAGGATATGTCGACATAGAATGTCCTAAAAATGGATTTGATTTTAGAGATCTGACATCTTTAGGTGAGATGATAGCTTTGATATCTATGGGAAGTATATTATTGACAAATGATTCATCCCCCATACATATAGCCGGGGCGTTCGATAATTGGATAGTGGCTATACCAACTTGTAAACATCCTGATCATATATTACCTTATAGAAAAGGCTCTCAATACTATAAAACAAAAGCGTTATATAAAAAATTGTTGTTAGATGATTTAGAAATTAGACACACTGAATTTCAAGCTGATACAATAGACACTGTTCCAACAGGTCACGATATACTGGAATATTTGCCTGATCCAGTTGATGTCGTAAATGAAATAAAAGAAATTTACGAAAAAATATGAATAGTCTAGAATTTTTTACACCTTTGATGCACAAAGATGAATATACATTTTTAGAAAAATATTTAAATCCGAATGATATTTTATTAGAATGGGGATCTGGAAATGGAACACTTTATTTCTCTGGACTAGTTAAAAAAGTTATATCTATAGAGCATGATATTGATTGGTATAATATGATAAAAAAAGTCATTGAGTTATTCGATATAAAAAATATTGAACAATATCACATACCAGCTCACACTCCAAATCCAGTCCCATGTAGATATGCTCAATTTAAAGATTATATTGAATTTCCGAAACAAAATAATTTACAATTTACAAAAGTTTTGATTGATGGTAGAGCCAGAAAATATTGTGCTCGCTCTATTGCGGATTATATTAACCAGAATTGCGTAGTTTTCATTCACGATTTTAATAGAGAAGATTATCAAAAAGTTTTAAAATATTATGATAAGGTGGATGTTATATCAAGTGGTCAAGGTATAGTTGCTTTGAAGAGAAAAGATATAATAGAAAAAAGTGAAAATGGAGAATATTAAATGATTGTTCCAGTGACGATAAACTTGGCCACACGTGGGAGACATCTCACGACATTACCATTATGTATAATGTCTATTATAAATCAAACATACTTACCCGAGGAGATTATTTTAGTTGATGATAATGAAAAAAAAGAGTTTTACGATATTCCAATATATAAGAATATACTGAAACTACTGAAATTGAAAAATATAAGATTTTCATATTTTTTTGGAAAATCATTGGGATTGGTTCATGCTATACAAATAGCACTTGAAAATACAAAAACAGAGTTTGTATTTAAAGTTGATGATGATAATATATTGGATAACAAAGTATTAGAGACTTTATATAAAGATATTATATCTGATGATAACGTGGGAGCAACATCTTGTCTTATATTGGAAAATGAAGAATTTTTAAATAGGCCGATTCAACAGAATGTTTTAGATGATGTTTATAATAAAATGGAAGACATTTATGCTACTTACAATATACAAATGTGTGGAGCACAGGATAATAAAATCAAAAAAGTTGAGCACTTATATAGCAATTATATTTTTAGAAAAGAAATTGTAAATAGTTATCCGTTAGAATTTTCACCAGCCAGTCATAGAGAGGATACAGTTTTTTCTTATGAAATATATAGAAAAGGATATACACTCTCAGTTAATCCAAATGGTATAATGTGGCATTTGCATTCAGATGGCGGAAATCGATTACACAACAAGGATAACAATAAGAAGAATGATGAGTTATTTGTTGAAAAATTAAAAGAATGGAAAATCGTTCCAGATAAATTTACCATAAAAGAGAATGAAGATGGATATTATATGACAAAGAATAATATAAATTATTTGGTTTATTTTAAATGATGCCATTTCAATCCAATTGGTCCCAACCATAAACTCCCGGCTCCCAAACATTATTATCTACCGTACTTTCCCAAGTGTGTCCATTGTGTGTCACTTTATCTCCTATATGATAAGAGTCTTCCGAACCAAGAGGTTGAACCCATTCTGATATAGTTCCAGCTGGTGTTTTTACTTTATATAAAGCTGGAAGTTCTGATGGCAACCAATCTAATTGCGATGTATGTGATTGTATAACTTCATATAATTTTCCTTCAAATGAAAAAATTTCACCAGTGACATATGGTTTATTAACTTGATAATAATCGTGGATTCTTGATAAATCATCTATTTGTTGTTGAGTTATACCAGAACTGGTAAGTATAGTGTTAGTTAGAAGTTTTAATAATCTCTTAATAGATTGAATATCAATACCTTCATCAGCCATTTGTTCAATATAATCGGGTATGGTTGGTTTTACTATGGTATTTTTTTCTGCTTCTGGAGTCAAAACCCACAAAGCCTCTTTTCTCATTATATCACTCAAATAAGATGACATATTTTCTGTTATGTAATCATTCAAACTTTGTTGATTTATTAATGGTTTATATATCATCCAATTATAAGTTTCACCACTATAATTGAAAAATAATTTGTGGGTATAACCAGTTGTGTGTGTCACACCTGTTACATCTTTCATCCCATTAAAAGTGTATCCTGTAGTAAAAGTTGTGCCTGTATTATAAGTTATACCTGTTTCAAATCCAACATATTCTTTCCCGGTAAATGTTATACCACTTGAATACTTTATATTATCTGTGTACGAATAACCATTTCCATCTGATGTATTTATGCTATAATAACGTGATTTAGTTTCATAAATATAATTTTCAGTTTCACCACTATACGTTATTCCACTAAATATAGATAAACCAACAAGTTGTCTGTTTGTTTTTGTTGGGGAGTTCAACATTTTTAAATCAAAAAATTCGATCATATAATAAGAGATTTTTAATCTATATATTATTAATTTCTTGCACTAAATTATCATCATCTTTATTTAGATGTGGAAGTCTTGATGTCCAACGTTGATCAATATATTTTTTATCTTCCATTGTAAGTCTTTCAGTTATTGGAATCTGAGTAAAATAATTATTAAGATTTATATTTGGATGAGCAGTATATTTTCCAGTTTGTAAATCCATGTGCAAACATTGAACATCTGTATTAACTAATAATTTATAACCCATTTTTCTCCAACGATGAACAAAATAATTATCTTCACCAATAAAAGGAATATCTTCTATATTATTTGCAATACAACAAAATGGATTTTCTGGATCACTTTCATATATATTTTGTAATAATTTTATTGGTATAAGAGCTGCATCTAATCCTGTCTGCCAAGCTTCATAAACTTGACCGGGATCAACATTTGCAGGAATTACATAATCATCTTTTCTAATCATAATCATTGGAACTGATAGCTTTATATAATAAACACCAACAACCATAGAATCTGGATTTTTTTCGGCTGTTTCATGTAATTTCATAAAACCATCATAAGGTAAAACTGTATCTTCACCGACAAATAAAAGATATTTAGCTCCACTTTGTAAAGCTTGTTCTATCAAATAGTTTCTTGCCACATCAACTGCTTCACCACCAATGTTAGCAAATCCATGTGAAAATCCACATAAGTCAATATGAAGACCTTGATAACCATCAAAATTTTGAGCTGGTTTTTCGTTTAAATCACGCCTCGGTTGACATATAACTATATAAGGCTTAATTGATTTTGATTCTTCATGAATCTCTCTGAGAGTTTTGTAAATTGTTTCTTTATCGTACATAACTTTTTATATTTTGAAAATTAACGTTTGTTGAAAAAAGGTGAAAGACAAATACTCATATCAAATGGAATAGCTGGTAATGTTGAAATTTTTTCACAAAAACTTGAATATGAAAAACAATAAATATCTCCATTTGGTGTTAAAGTTGCACCAATATTATATCCGTAAGGGGCAGTGAATGTTGAAACAATACCATTAATATCTATTCTTTGATAATTTGAGCCATTGCTTGAAACAAAAATAATATCACCGTTTGGTGCTAAAACACCATGTGCTGATGCATTTGAAGTAGTATAAGCCAAAGAATAAGTGGAAACAATTCCATTTATATTTACTTTTTGACCAACTTCTGCACTACATGGTACAAAATGAACATTTCCATATGAATCCAAGACAGCACCTTGATATGCATCACTTGTAGTGTATAATAATGAATATGTAGAAAAAGAATTATCTTTTGTATTTATTTTATATCCTCTATCACTTGCACCATAAGGTGTTAAATGAATAAAACCCTTTGGATCTAAAACTCCACCTATATGAATATTTGTGTCTGGATAAGCGTAAGTGGAAGCGACACCAGCTTTACTAATTTTTTGTCCTATTCCAACACCACTATCAATAGCTGCATACTTTATAAAATGAATATCTCCATTTGGAGCTAAAACACCACCATTATAACCTTCGTTATCGCCATATGTAAAAGCCAAAGAATAAGTTGAAACAACACCAGAAGGTGAAATTTTTTGACCAACAGAAGCTTTTGCTGGAACAAAATGAATATATCCATTTGAATCCAATACACCACCCATATATGCATTAGATGTTGTATAAACTAATGAGTATGTAGAAACTACACCAGTATAACAATTAATTTTTTGTCCATATTCTGCACTATTAGGGACACAATGAATATCACCGTTTAAAGCTAAAACTGTACCAAAATAATAATTTTCCCATGCTGGTGAAAGAACACTAAAAGTTGAAACAATTGGATTTGAAAAAGTAGTTCCAGCATTAACACTTTTTTTCATTAATACTTGTAAATTTTTCCAGCCAATTAAAGTATCGTCAATTGAATTATTATCTGCGGTTGGATGTTCACCAGAATAACCGTCTATACCATTTATATATCTTGATTTATCTTTAATTAAAGTTTGACCAGCTAATCCTTTATTATAAACTTCTGTTATTTCTTCTTGTGATAGAACTCTATCCCATATACAAATTTCATCTATGTCACCATCAAAATAATTTCCATAATTTCCTCCATTTGAATATCCAACTATTAATTCGTCACTACTATTATATACCATTTCACCTGTGAGCGGGTCTAAAACCCAGCTAACATCATATTGACCATCTGTATAATATTGAAGTGGTTCACCGATTTTAAAAGTACCTAATATATGATGCCATTCACCATCACTTACATCAGTTGTTGATGCACCCCACGTCGATCCTCCATTCCTTACCGTAAGATCCCAAGAACTATTACCAACAGTTAATCCCCACCCTTGAGGTTGAAAACTATAATAATTAGAAATAACCATACCACCTATCAATGTTTTAATCCAAGCAGAAACTGTAAACTCATTATATCTTCCAGCATTACCAAAATTAACGTTAGATGTTGATCCAGAATCAAATGTATAACATGTTCCTACTTGACCAGTTGTTCCATAAGTTATATTAGTACAAGAACCGGTTAAAGCTGTACCATAAGATGATGCACAATTTCCAGCTGTTTCATCTAATGTAAAATATAACTGCAATCCGTTAAGTAAGCTCATAATGTTTTATATATTTTTAAAATTTATTAAAAAATGGTGAACAACAAACACCTATCCCAAATGGATCAGCCGACATTGGGGAAATTTTCTGACCATAAACTGGATAAGTTGTTCCAGTATTGTTAGCTGTTAATGCACCATCATAATAAAAAATTACTTGAGTTGGAGAAAAAGTAACAGCAACATGATGCCATTCACCAACTGGTGTTCTTTGTGCCGAACCATCACCAACTTGTTCAGAACTTCCACCATTTTTGTTATATCTTATCTGTGTAAATCCATAAGAAATTTCAAAAGAGTATGGCATTTGTGTCTGACCATCATACCAATCTTTTTGTGCAAAAATGACCCTATCACCAACATAAACATCACCATTATCTATTTTATACCAAGCACAAATTGAAAAAGTTGAATAGTTAAAATCAGTGTGAAAAGGAATTCTAGCTAAATTAGCACTTGCAAATGTTGCACATTTGTTTATTTTTCCATCTACTCCTAAAGTAACACCTGATAAAAGATTAGTATGATGACCTTTACCACTTGAATCTTTTATTTGTCCACTTAATTCATCTAACTTCCAATAACCAACTAATCCATTTAAAATACTCATAATTATTTTATATATATTTTAAAATTTATTAAAATACGGTGAACAACAAACTGCTGTGCTAAAAGGCTTTGTAGATGTTGTTGAAATTTTAATTCCATAACTATTTCCAGCATGACATAAATAAATATCACCAGTTGGAGCTAAAACACCACCTCTACAATATAATTGAGAGGGTATATTATATGTTGAAACAACACCATTTTTATCTATTTTTTGTCCCATCGTAGCATTTCTTGGTATAAAGTGAATATCTCCATTTGGAGCTAAAACTCCACTATTGAATCCGTATGATTGTGTATAAACTAAAGAATATGTCGATACAGCACCATTAATATCTATTTTTTGACCAACTTCAGCTAACATTGGAATGAAGTGTATATCTCCATTCAATGAAAGAACACCACCCAAATAAGCAGAAGCAGTAGTATAAGCTAATGAGTATGTTGATACAACACCAGAAGGAGATACTTTTTGACCTACAATTGCATTTGAAGGAATAAAGTGTATATCTCCATTTGGAGCTAAAACTCCACCGGCATAAGCATATGATGTAGTATAAACCAATGAATATGTTGAAACATTGCCATTAATATCTATTTTTTGTCCAATCGATGTCCATCCCGGAACTAAATGAATATCATCATTATTATCAACAACTCCACCACTAAATATACCATTTGTTAATAATGAATAAGTAGAAACAATTCCATTAATATCCACTTTTTGACCTGTATATCCACCTCCTTCTGAGCAAAAATGAATATCTCCATTTGGTGCAAGAACACCACCTGTATATAAATAACCACCCACTGTATGAATCAGTGAATAAGTAGAAACTACACCAGTATAACAATTCACTTTTTGACCAACCGATGCGTTATAAGGAATGAAATGAATATCACCATTTGGAGAAAGAACACATCCAATATAAGCTGTATCACCAGTATATGCTAAAGGATATGTTGAAATAATTGGATTTTCAAAAATACTTCCAGCATCAACACTTTTTTTCATTAAAATTTGAAATTTTTTCCAATTAATTAAATTATCGGAACTTAAATTAGTAAAAGATGATATTTCTCCCGGACCAGAATTTTTTCCTGAAACATATTTTGTTTTATCTTTTATTAAAGTTTGTCCAGACAAACCAAGATTATAAATATGTTCGATTTCAGAGGGGAATAAGGGCCTATTATAAATCAATAATTCATCTATTTCACCAGATAATGAGGTATCCGATACACCATATCCAACTGAACCAATATATAAGTTTGTGCTCCCCGTTACGAGATTGTATGTTCCTGTGTTAGATGCAGACAATTGACCATCATAATAAAAATTCATTGAGTGTGGTGAATAATAAGTTACAGCAAAATGATGCCATTCACCTGTGACAATGTGTTGATTTGGATCTCCAATTTGAGTAGAACTGGTTTGACCGCTTGAGTATCTAATTTGAGTATAGCCCCAAGATATCTCAAAAGAATAAGGGGCAAACCCAACTCCAAGTTGACCGTCCCACCAACTCTTATGAGCAAAAATAACATTATCTTTTAAATAATCATCAAAATTATTTATTTTACACCAAGCACAAATTGAAAAACTATCTTGTTCAAAACTGAAATCTGAGTGATTTGATACTTCAGCTGTATTACCGGCTGCAAATGTTGCACATTTGTTTATTTTTCCATCTACTCCTAAAGTAACACCTGATAAAAGATTAGTATGATGACCTTTACCGCTCGAATCTTTTATCTGCCCACTTAATTCATCTAATTTATAATATGCTGTTAAACCATTGAAAAGATTTTCATAAATATTTTTTCCAGCTAATCCTTTATTATAAACTTCTGTTATTTCTTCTTGAGTTAAGGATCTATCCCAAATAGCAACTTCGTCTATTTGACCATCCCAACTAGCCCCAGCATCTGAACCTATGATTTGTCTGCCACTATTATATCCAATAGTCATTGGTGTTGATGTTATTTCATAATAATTATCAACAATTCCGTCAAAATAAATTTTAAAATAAATTCCATCAAATGAAGCTGTAATTAAATGCCATAATCCATCATTTACTGGAGTTTTTGAATAAATATATGTTTCAGTTCCCAATCCGTCACCTAAGTGACATTCAAATAATCCATCACTACCATGTGCCCATAAATTTACACCTTGAAAATAACTCACAAATGACGAGTGTCTAAATAGTGATATCCAATTAGAAGTTGTATATGATGTTTTTACCCATAAACTAATAGTAAAATAGTTTGTAAAATTAATTTCATCGAAATCAACATACGAATTATTTCTATCAAATGTATAACAATTTCCAACTTTACCCGTTTCGCTATAAGTTATATTGCTGCAAGAACCAGTTAAAGATGTTCCATAAGATGATGCACAACTTCCAGATGTTTCATCTAACATAAAATATAACTTCAATCCATCAAGTAAACTCATAATTTTATATATTTTTATAATTTATTTAAAAATGGTGAACAACAAACACCAATACCAAAAGGTTCAGCATCCAATGTTATTATTCTTCCCCCTGTTTGTCCAACTGTTAAATTAGAAACAAGATAAATACTACCATCTGTTAATAAAACACCACCTCTGCAATAACCTTTAAAATCACTTGAATATGTTGAAACTATTCCATATACACTCACTCTTTGGTAAGGTGTGTCAGCTAGATATGTTATAAAATGAACGTCACCATTTGAAGATAAAACACCCCCACAATATGCACCATCTGCTGTAGTATATATTAATGAATATGTTGAAAGTGTTCCATTTATATCTATTTTTTGACCAACCTCTGCACTATGAGGAACAAAGTGAATATCACCATTTGGATTTAAAACTCCACCCCAATAAGATGTAGTTGTTGTATATGCCAAAGAATAAGTTGATACTACACCAGAAGAACTAATTTTTTGACCCACTGTTGCACTATAGGGAATAAAATGAATGTCTCCTGTTGGCGATAAAACACCACCAACATAAGCTGATGTTGTTGTGTATGTTAAAGAAAACGTAGTGAATGTTCCGCCTGAATCCATTTTTTGACCAACAGTTGCGTTATAGGGTATAAAATAAACGTTTCCATTTGGTGAAACAACACCACCAGCATAAGCGTTTGTTGTTGTATAAGCTAAAGTGTAAGTAGAAACAACATTTGATGAATTTACTTTTTGACCCACTGTTGCACTATGAGGAACAAAGTGAATTTCACCATTTGGTGCTAAAATTCCCCCAAAATAAGCCGCATCAGTTGTATAAACAAGAGAATAAGTTGTTTGAATCCATCCATTTACATTCGTTCTTATTCCAATATCCATATTATATGGTACAACATGAACTTCATTATTTGGACTTAAAACAGCACCAAAATTACCATTTGCTGCATTCCAAGCTATAGAGTATGTTGTTACGATTGGATGATTGAGTAAAGATCCAGCATCAGATCTTCTTTTCATCAAAGTTTTAAATCTTTCAAAAGAATGAATATTTATTTCATCACTTGATGGTAATTTACCGTAATCAGCAAGCTTTCCAAAAACAAATTTTTTATTTTCATCAAATGGATATTTCCTACCCATTTCTCTATTGTATAAATATGATATTTCACTTGGATTTAACAAACGACTCCAAAGAGATATTTCATCTAATTGACCATTCCAATATTCACCATTGTCATCTTTATCACAACCAATATATAACCCTCTTGTATTTGTTGGAATTGTAACAGATGTTTTTGTTTCAGAATAATTTAATTTTCCATTTATATAAAATTCACATTTAACATCTGATCCAATAGTTTGAACATTAAAAACAACATACGACCATAAACCTTTATTAACCCGAACTGTAGCTAAATAATTTTTATATGAATCACCGTCATAGAATCTAAAATATGGAGTATAAGCCCAAACTCTAAATACATATGGTGTCACACCTGAAAATTTTTTTTCAAGTATTGTCATTGCCGCATCGCTTGTTGTTTTCACCCAAGCTGATAAAGATAGTGTTGTTAAATCTAAAGACGAATGATAATCTATATCGCAATAAGATGAGTTACCATTAAAAGAAAATGCAGTATTAATTTTACCCTGAACCCCATAAGTTATATCAACAGTTGAACCCGAAAATATACCGTGAGAATCTATTAAATTACCAGATGGTTCATCCATCTTCCAATATGCTAAAAGTCCAGTTAAATCCATTTTTTATTTTTCTTATATTGTAGTTACCCAAGTACCATTAGCAAATTTCATAATCCATTGAGTACTTGTTACTAATTTTAATGTTATATTCGCCAATCCATCATCCGAACAATAGATTGACATGCCCTCACCACTATCTTCAATTTTATCGTTATCAGCAGCAATTATACTAATTGTATCACTTCCCAATTTTACAATAGTATATTCATAACCTATTTCTGTTGTGCCTACACTCGGTAAGTAAAAATAACGAGTAACACCAGTTGATGAATCACACGTAAAAGTCTTACCTTGATCTGTTGTTGTTATAGTATGTCCTGTGTTTTGAACCTCTACAACTGATGATCCAGAATTTCCAGAACTGATTACTGTAAATGTTAATGATGTAGTATTTAAAGTTATAGGGTCTGAAGTACTTAAAACAAATGTTTTTCCACCGTTAGCTGTTCCAGAATTAATATAAACTTCCAATCCACAAAAAACATCATCATTTAATGACATATCAATAGATCTTGACCATGTACTACCTGATGCAACATAAATACCATTCTGTGACCCTGTTGATTGATTATAAACCAATACCCTATCACCAGTTACTATACTTATACCATCAATAGTCTGTTCACCACTTAGAGTTATATTTCCAGTGGTAGCTACTTTACATGGTAATTTAAAACTACTACCTTTTATTTGTGAATATGTTCCTATTCTTGTTATACTCATATGTTAATATATTAAATTGTATCAAACCAAATATTTTTTAGTTCTTCTGGAGTTTTTGCATTTTCAATAGATGGATGTTTCGTTATATCTCTTAATAATTGTTTTTGAGAAATTATTTCATTTTTTCTTGTAATATTATTTTGTTCATCAGCTCTTATATATTCGACATCTAACGTATTCAACATTTCTATTCTAGCGATTCTTAAATTATTTCTATGAATTTCTCTTGCTTTTGGCATATCAACTTCAATTTTATTATTTACGTCTTTCCATGCATTACGAAATGTACGATCTGGAATTAAATCGGAATCGTTGATAATTCTCCAAGATTTTGAATTAAAACCACTCTTTTTTATTTCATCATTTATATTATCATTAGTTGCTTCTCTTATCAACCCATTGTGATCATTTGTTATAAAACTCATAACTATTAATGAATCATCTTGTAAAGTAATTAATATTTTAACTTGTTCTACCATTATCTTTTATTTATTTTATTGATCACCATAACCAGCACAATTCCAAAAAGCCGGATCAGTTAAAGACTCTGTTGTTGTACCAACTAACCACGATTGCATTTCAACTGTCCCAGCCGTTGGTGTAACAGCGTTAGCGATAGATGAAACTAAAACAGCTCCGTTTGCTTGGGTTACTTGAATTGTTACTATTCCACACCAACTGGCTGATGAAAAATCTGTACCTATATTAACTGTCATTCTTCCAGTGGCTGTGTCAGAAACACTTGTTACGTTATAAGAGGCATTTACTGTTGTTGAATTTGCTGTTGCTTTAATCCAGAATTTTGCTGCTGAATTATGATATTGTTGAACAGCAGGATTAACAGCTACAGTTGTACTTGTTCCAGTTTCTTGATCAGATTGAGTAGCAAATGTAACAGATGATCCACTTGTACCACTTGTACCACTTGTACCACCAGTTCCATCACCTGACACACCACTTGTGCCTGTTGTCCCAGATGTGCCTGATGTACCGGATGTGCCTTGAACACCTGATGTTCCAGATGTGCCTTGAACACCTGATGTTCCAGATGTGCCTTGAACACCTGATGTACCGGATGTGCCTTGAACACCTGATGTTCCAGATGTGCCTTGAACACCTGATGTTCCAGATGTGCCTTGAACACCTGATGTTCCAGATGTTCCTGTTGCGCCTGTTTGACCTGATGTCCCACTTGTTCCTGTTAATCCAGATGTTCCGGCTGTTCCAGCTGTGCCTACGCCCGATGTTCCAGAAGTGCCTTGAACGCCAGATGTTCCAGATGTTCCTGTTTTTCCTGATGTTCCACTTGTACCTGTGGTTCCAGATGTACCTGATGTTCCAGAATCGCCTGATGGTCCAACACCTGATGTTCCAGACGTGCCCATAACTGACTCCCCAATATTACCAAATAATCTTAGTATATCCGAGCTAGATGGTGCTGGCCTTTCAGCGCTTATAGTCAAAGTAGTTCCAGATATAGTATAGTCGTTTGTGTATGTCTGTAATACACCATTAATAAAGAATTGATGTTGAGTGCCATCGGTTAAAGGAGAGCTTAATGTAAATGTTTTATTGGATGAGTCTTGAGTTCCTGTTATTGTGACTTCTGTTAGTGGGGCACCTGATACACCACTTGAACCACTGGATCCTGATGTTCCTGTTGCGCCTGATGTGCCAGATGTTCCTGTTGCGCCTGATGTGCCAGATGTTCCTGTTGCGCCTGATGTGCCGGAAGTGCCAGAAATGCCGGATGTTCCTGAAGTACCCTGTTTTCCAGATGTACCTGAAGTTCCACTAGTTCCAGAAGTACCTTGTGCACCTGAAGTACCAGATGAACCAGAAGTTCCTGAAATACCTGAAGTTCCACTAGTCCCATCAACTCCAGCT
>Ga0209310_1000132_pt1 | contig 118433 bp, 110 predicted proteins | sample AD_UKC030_MetaG_FD_184415 | JGI IMG/M metagenome (GOLD analysis project Ga0209310, IMG submission 184415) | Active sludge microbial communities of municipal wastewater-treating anaerobic digesters from USA - AD_UKC030_MetaG (SPAdes) (version 2) | ecosystem: Engineered > Bioreactor > Anaerobic... | reverse complement strand
TTGATCTCATTGTCTCTAACTTTGAATCTACCTTTGGGTGGGTGAAGAAGATTGGGGAGTAGAGGAGGAGTCAAAAATAAAACATTAGAGAAAATAAGAAAGAGAAGTGTGTTATAATTTAGGATATTAAACTTGAAAATAATTATGCCCAAGACAAAAACGAAAAAATCTTTTCTGAAAAAAAAATCTTCTGATGTTGAAATAAAAATAAAAGTTTCAGTGGAAAATAGAAAGAAAATTAAAAAACCGAAGGTGGCTATTATAAGTTTGACTTCCTGCGAAGGTTGTCAGTTTGCGCTTTTGGATTTAGGACAAAAATTTTTAGATTTTGCCAGTAGCGTTGAAATGGTTGATTTTAGATTGATTGAAGACGAGGAAGACGAAGAGAAAACCAAACTGGATTTAGTTTTAGTAGAAGGTAATCCGGTGACGAAAGGAAATGTGAAAACTTTGATGAGAGCTAGAAAGAGAAGCAATCTTTTGGTGGCGCTTGGAAATTGTGCGGCGATGGGCGGAGTGCCGGAAATTAAAAACTATCAAGAAAGATCCAACACCATTAAGCATGTGTATAAATATATCCAAGGAGTTTCCAATTTGGATATCAAAGAAATCGATAATTTTGTGAAAGTGGATTTTGTTTTTCCTGGGTGCCCAATAAATTCCGAAGAATTTTTGAAATATATGCCGGAACTTTTAAAAAATAAAATTCCAACTATTTCGGATCAGCCAGTTTGCGTAGAATGTAAGAAAAAAGGCAACCGGTGTTTGCTTCTGGATAAGAAACCGTGCTTTGGGCCGATGATTTTGGGCGGTTGCGATGCAGTTTGCCCAAGTTCAAAAATGATGTGCCAAGGTTGTCGGGGACTTCGGCCAGGCGGAAATATCCAAGCAATGCGCGCCACACTTAAAAATATGATGACTGATGAAGAGTTTGAAAATGTTTCAGAAATATATGGGCTTCGTGATGATATCGAGGAGAAAAGTGTTAAGATGATATAAAATTTATGCAAATAAAAATAAATCATATTGCAAAAATGGAAGGACATGCTGGTTTTATGGCCAGCGTTCTTCAAGGCGATGTAAAATCTTCTAAAATAGAAGTTCAGGAAGGAATTCGTCTTATCGAAGGAGTTTTAATCGGCCGACATTTCAAAGATATGCCGGTTGTGGCGCAAAGAATTTGCGGAATTTGCCCGGTGGTTCATAATTTGACTTCTATTAAATCTATCGAAAACGCGCTGGGGGTCCAAGTGAGTGAAGAAACAAAAAAACTTCGCGAAATTATGGAACTGGGGCAGATTATCCATTCGCACGCACTTCATCTTTTCTTTTTGTCTTTGGCTGATTTTTTTGATATTGAAAATGATTTGAAATTAGTGGAAAAATATCCGGAAATGGCAAAAAAGGCGATGCGGATTCGCGAATATGGAATGGAAATAATAAAAGTGATTGGCGGACGGGTAATTCATCCTTTGAATAATGAAGTTGGCGGGTTCAAAAAAATTCCCAATGCCGATGCGCTCAAGAAAATAGTTTTTTCTTCAAAAGAAGTCCTAGAAGAAGCTATGGTACTTGGAAATTTTTTCAAAAAAATAAAATTACCGGACTTTTCGCGCGAGACGGAATATGTGAGTCTTTCCAAATCCGGGAAATATGCAATTTATGACGGGGATATTATTTCAAACCAAGGCCTGCACATTCCAGTTTTGAATTTCGAAAATAATTTTCAGGAACTCCAAAAACAAAAGGAAGTGATAAAAAGAGTGGAACACAATGGAAAAAGTTATATGATTGGCGCAATTGCCAGAATTAATCTTAATCGAAATAAATTGCGACCGGAAGCACATAAATATTTAGAAAGTTTGAAATGGAAATTCCCGAATTACAATCCGTTTAATAATATTTTGGCGCAAATGACGGAAGTGATCCATGCGATAGAAGAATCCTCATATCTTATTAGGCAAGTATTGCACTGCAATTTAGAAAATTCTTTGACGAAATCATATGAAACGAAAGAAGGATCGGGCGCGGCAGCCGTGGAAGCGCCACGAGGCACGCTTTATTATCACACGGAAATTGATGCGAAAGGATATATTAAAAATGTAAATATAATTACGCCAACTGCTCAATTTTTGTCGAACCTAGAAGAAGATATTGCCGAGTATATTCCGAGAATAATAAAATTAAAAGGCAAGGATCGAGAGAGAAAAATGCGCGCGTTTATCCGGGCGTATGATCCTTGCATAAGCTGTGCAGTACATTAATTTTTTAATTTAAAATATATGGCAACCGAATTAAATCAAATTTATAAATGTAATGTTTGCGGAAACATTGTCGAGATGGCGCATAATGGAGCGGGGCAATTGGTTTGTTGCGGACAACCAATGGAACTAAAGCAGGAAAAAACGCAGGATGAAGGAATGGAAAAACATGTGCCGGTCATTGAAAAAACAGCGATTGGCGTAATTGTGAGCGTCGGAAAAGTTCCGCATCCAATGGAATCGACACATTATATCGAATGGATTGAAGTGATCACAGAACATCGTGTTTATAGAAAGCATCTTGAACCTGGTCAGGAGCCGTCAGCCGAATTTTGCCTGGAAGCCGAGCGAATTTCCGCGCGCGCTTATTGCAATGTACATGGACTGTGGAAGAGTTAAAAAAGGATAGTCCCAGCATCAATTCCGACAGAGATTTATTTAGTTTTTGGTTTTGTGTGCGTGGTCGCCTTCGGCTTAGTTTATAATAATATAATATTTTACTGCGAATTGATGCGGGACACTCAATTTTGTTGCCGCTCATACTTCGCGGACAAAATTGGTGCATGATTTTCTTTTAGCCAAAGAAATAATTGATGAACTGAAAAAAATTTCCCAAGAAAAAAAACTTGGGGAAATTAAGAGTGTTGATATTGAAATTGGGCAAATAGCGTTGGCTCATGATGGATACGAAGAGCATGCAGAAGACATTTCTTTGGATAATTTGCAATTTGGACTTCAAAATATTGCAAAAAACACGGCTTTTTCCGGCGTAAAGTTTAATATAAAAAAGGTAGCCGGAGAAAATTGGAAAATAGTCAATATTGAGATATAATAAAAACAGAAAATTTTTAAATTTTATAATTCTTAATTTTGTAAATAAATCTTAATTTCTTAATTTTTTAACATTAAAACATTAGAAATTATTTAAAAATTACAAAATTCAAAAATTCAAAAATTATGATTAAGCTTGCAATCAATGGTTTTGGCCGGATTGGCCGACCGAGTCTCAAAATCGCTTTTGGAAAAGAAGGTATTGAAGTGGTGGCGATAAATGATCTAACAGATCTCAAAACTGCCGCGCATCTTTTGAAATACGATTCTTCCTATGGCAAATATGAAAAAGAAGTTTCAATCGACGAAAAAAATTCAGAACTGATTGTTGATGGAAAAAAGATTAAATATTTTATGGAACCAGATCCGGAAAAATTGCCGTGGAAAGATTTAGGAGTAGATGTAGTTTTGGAATGCACCGGAATTTTTAACACGCAAGAAAAATTAGGAAAACATCTGGAAGCAGGAGCAAAAAAAGTCGTGATGAGCGCGCCGGCCAAGGATGACACGCCGGTTTATCTTTTGGGAGTAAACGCGGATGAATATAAAGGAGAGAATATTATTTCCAATGGTTCTTGCACAACTAATTGTCTTGCTCCAATGATAAAAGTTTTAGACGAAATTTTTGGAGTGGAAAAAGGTTTTATGACAACGACACATTCATACACTAATGATCAGAGATTGCAAGATTTGCCTCATAAAGATCTTCGGAGGGCGCGAGCTGCGGCACTGAATATTATTCCAACGACGACTGGCGCAGCCAAAACAGTTGGAAAAGTTATCCCACACCTGGCCGGAAATTTAGACGGCATATCTCTTCGTGTTCCAACGCCAACAGTTTCAATTGTAGATTTTATTTGTAATCTTAAAAAAGAAGCGACCGCTTCCGAAATTAACAATGCTTTTTTGGAAGCTTCAAAAAACGGGCTTAAAAATATTTTAACTGTAAACGACGAAGGATTGGTTTCAATGGATTTCAAAGGCGATCCAGCCAGCGTAATTGTCGATTTACCTCTCACAATGGCAAATGGAAAACTAGTGAAAGTTGTCGGCTGGTATGACAATGAATGGGGATATTCAAATCGATTAGTTGAAATGGCGGAGTTTATTAGCAAATAAATAAATTTATGTATGATATTCTCATAAAAAACGGAAAAATAATTGATGGCACGGGGCAAGCCGGATTTTTGGCGGATGTTGCGATCAAGGAAGATAAAATTGTAAAAATCGGCGAGCTTCATAATGAAAAAGGAGAAATTGAAATTGATGCGAATGGAAAAATTGTTTGTCCCGGTTTTGTGGATATTAACAATCACAGCGATACTTTCTGGCAGATATTTTTGAATCCGGATTTGGAAAGTCTGGCGTATCAAGGCATCACAACTATTGTTGGCGGAGCTTGCGGATCATCACTGGCGCCTCTTGCCACGCCTTCTGCTATTGAATCAATTCAAAAATGGGTAGAACTGAAAAATATTAGTTTCAGCTGGCTCACGCTTCAGGAATTTTTTGATTTTTTGGAAAATAAAAAGTTTTCTGTGAATTTTGCCACGCTCATCGGACACGAAAATTTGCGGCGCGGAATCTTGAAAGATGAATTGCGCGCTCCAAATCCCAAGGAGCTTAGATTTATCGAAAAAATGTTAAAAGACTCGATGAAAGCGGGAGCGCTGGGAATTTCTTCCGGACTTATTTATACTCATGCCCGACTAGCAACAGGCGAAGAATTGCTAAGTCTTGCCAGCATTGTCAAAAAATATGGCGGAGTTTATGTGACGCATATTCGTGATGAAGCGCAGGAAGTGGTGCAGTCAATCGAGGAAGCGGTAAAAATAGGGCGGGAAGCCAAAATGAAACTTCACATTTCTCATCTTAAGGTAATGGGAAAAAAGAATTGGGCGAAAATGGATGAAGCTTTGGCCTATATTTCCCGCGCGCGCGAAGCCGGCATAGATATTTCCTTTGATGTTTATCCATACACCAGCACCGGGTCGGTTCTTTATGCGATGTTTCCGTCTTGGGTAGCGGAAGGCGGAAGAAAAATAATGCTTCATCGTTTGAAAGATCCAATTATTCGCGCCAAGGTTATAACTGAAATGAAAAAATCCGGTTTTGAATACAAAAAAATTGAAATTGCAGCGAGCCCTCTCAATAAAACTTTGGCTCGCCGAAAAATAACCGAGATTGCTGATTCGCAAAATAAGTCAGTGGAGGAAGCAATTATTGATGTTTTGATTGCTTCAGAAGGAAGAGTGATAACTTCGATGGAAACTTTAAGCGAAGATAATATTAGAAAGGCAATCATTCACCCGTTTTCCATGATTGCTTCAAATGGCGCTGGCTATAATTTGAATCATGCCAAGACTGGAGAGTTAGTTCATCCAAGATCATTTGGAACTTTCATAAAAGTTTTGGAAAAATATGTAAATCAAGAAAAAATTATAACCATGGAAGAAGCAATTAGAAAAATGACAGCATTCCCAGCGGAAAAATTTGGAATCGCGAAGAGAGGAAAACTAGAGAAGGGATATTTTGCCGACATTTTAGTCTTGGATAAAAATAAGATTGCTTCTCCAGCCGACAAAGACCGGCCGTATCAATATTCGCGCGGTATTGATTATTCTTTTGTAAATGGTAAAATGGTTATTCAAGACGGGAAGTATGATGGAGCGAGAGATGGAAGGATTATAAAAAGATTGTAATTTTAAAATTTCTGTGCTTAGATAAACAAATAATTAACCGATCTTTCTAAATAAAGGAGGTTTTTTTATGAGTAGCGATAGTGATCTGAATAATGGCAAAAATCATAAAAAAGAATATATTTGGCCAACTAGTCCGGAATATTTCGAGCAAGATGATGTAGAAGGGGTCGTAAGAAGAATGCGGCAAAGTTTTGGAAAAGTCAATGGATTATCTATCATGGTGAATTATCCTGGAATGGTGATAAAAAGCGGTGTGGAATGACGGTTAATAATTAGCTGAGGGAATTATCTAATTCCCTCAGCGAAAAATTTTATGCAACCTGTTGCGAAAAGTTTTGAATTTACTTCTTATAATTTTAATCCTCAAATCAGGAAGCTTTTATTTAATTACAAAATCGAATTTTCAAACAGAGAGCCGCTTGTTTTCACAGAAACTATAATTTTTCCAAAACCTTTTTTTGCAAATAAAATTTCGCAAAAACTTCTCGATAGCTTGCTTTCAAATCTGCACATAGTGTTGGGAGTCAGTTATTATAAACTATATTGTCCGCCGAAATTTAAATTAAATGTTTCCTTGTCGAAAAAACAGGCTGATTTTTGGAATGCAGTTTATAAAAAAGGCTTAGGCGAATTTTTTTATGTGAATAAAATAAATTTTAAAAATTTAATTAATTTTCCTTATAGCAATAAAGTTAGTTTGGAGCCATTCCATTTGCCTAGAAAAAATCGCGTCCTTCTTGGAATTGGAGGAGGAAAAGATTCAATTGTTGTAGCAGAACTTTTGAAAGAAAATAAAATAGATGCCACTGCAATGGTAGTCGAAACTCAGAAAAAATCTTCAATTGCAGAGGGACTAATTCAAAAAATTGGCATAAATTCGCTGATTATCGAAAGATGCTTAGACGAAAAAATATTTCAGGAACACGAAGGCGCTTATAATGGCCATGTTCCTATCTCGGCAATTTTTGCTTTTTTGGGCTATACTATGGCGGTCATATGCGATTATTCATATGTAATAGTGGCCAATGAATATAGTAGTAATTTTGGAAATGTAAAATATTTTGGAGAAAATATAAATCATCAGTGGAGTAAATCGCTAGAATTTGAGGAAATCTTTCAAGATTATACGCGGGAATTTATTTGTCCGGATGTGCTTTATTTTTCACTGTTGCGTCCATTTTATGAAATTCGTATTGCAGAAATGTTTTCAAAATACAAAAAATATTTTCCTTTTTTCACAAGTTGTAATCGAAGTTTCAGGATAAAAAAAGATCGCCCAAAAACTTTATGGTGTGGAGAATGTGCTAAATGTGCTTTTGTTTTTACCATGCTGGCAGCTTTTTTGAGAAAAGAAGAAGTCGTCAAAATTTTTGGCAAAAACTTATTTGAAGAAAAGAATTTACTTCCTGTTTTTGCGGACATATTAGGTTATGGGAAAATGAAACCTTTTGATTGCGTAGGAACATTTGACGAGGCTAGAGCGGCCATTTTCTTGGCAAAAAATAAATTCAAAGACAGTTTGATTTTAAAAACCTTTCTAAGTCGGATAAATAATCCTGAAAAATTAGTGGAAAAAGTTTTTAAAACTAATCCTTCGCAGACGATGCCAGCAAATTTCAAATTTTTTGGAATGAAAAATGTTTTGATATTAGGCTATGGCAAAGAGGGAATGGCTACCAAGAAATACATAAATAAATTTTATCCGAAAATAAAAATAGGGATTGCTGACAAAAAAAACGGTCAAAATTATTTAGAAAAACAAGCCAATTTTGATTTAGTAATAAAAACTCCGGGAATATCAAAAAGATTTTTAAATGTTCCATATACGACCGCTACAAATTTATTTTTTTCTCAAATAAAAAATAAAATAATCGGGGTGACTGGAAGCAAAGGTAAGAGCACGACCGCTTCTTTGATTTATTTTGTTTTAAAAAAGGCAGGAAAAAAAGTAAAATTGTTGGGGAATATAGGGAATCCGATGCTGAATGTTCTGATGAAGCCAGTCGCTAGTGATGAAATTTTTGTGGCGGAACTTTCCAGTTATCAATTGGATGATATTCAATATTCGCCTGATATTGCAGTGATGACAAATCTCTTTCCTGAGCATATGAATTATCATGGTAATACGGAAAAATATTACGAAGCTAAGAGCAAAATAATCAAATTTCAAAACCCTTGGAATTATTTTGTCTACAATGAAAGTGACAAAAAACTAAAAACTTTAGCCCGAGAAGCGAAAGCAAAGACTGTTCCATTTGATAAAAGTATAAATTTAAAAGGTCTTAGTTATTCGCTAATAGGAAAACATAATGAAAATAACATAAAAGCAGCTATCGCAGTGGCAAGAATTTTAAAAATATCTGATAAGATAATTAAAAAGGCAGTAGAAGAATTTCAGTCACTGCCTCATCGCCTAGAGTTTGTGGGAGAGTTTAGAGGAATAAAATTTTATGATGATGCCATCTCTACTACTCCGCAGTCAACTATCGCGGCGCTTGAAGCAATTCCAGGTGTTAAAACTATAATGCTTGGCGGAGAAGATCGCGGATATGATTTTAGGGAATTGGAAAAGCAATTGAAAAAACATAAAATAGAAAATATTGTTTTATTCCCGGACAGCGGAAAAAGAATTTTGAAAAAGAATAATTTTTTTAGAGTTTTCAACACTAAAAGTATGAGAAAAGCGGTCGAGTTTGCTTATAAATACACGCCCGAAGGATCAGTTTGTCTCCTCTCAACAGCTTCTCCGAGTTATAGTTTGTGGAAAAATTTTGAAGAAAAAGGGGACGAGTTCAAAAAAGCGGTGGGAAAGTTAAAATAAATAAAACAGCCTTAGGGGGCTGTTTTATTTGTGGGCGTATCAAGAGTCGAACTTGAGACCTCGTCATTATCAGTGACGCGCTCTAACCAACTGAGCTATACGCCCGCATGTGGATTATTTGAGTTCACAATGGAAATAGATTATCACATAATTTAAGCACTGACAAGAGCTGGAGAGATTCAATCTCAATATTTAATATAACATATCAAAAAATTAAAACAGCAAAAAAGAAGTTCTGGTAAACTTCTTTTTTTGTTTAATTTTATAGAATTCTTCTGCCCTGAAGCAATTGTATGACAACTACCACTAGCGCTATGACCAACAGAATATGAATCCATCCGCCGAAAGTAGCTGAGGTAATGAATCCCAAAAGCCACAGGATCAGTAAAATTACAGCTATAGTCCACAACATAGGGTTGTTTATTAATAATTAAACAAGCGCTTAAACTTGTAGTATTAGTACACTTGCAACAACTTTATATTTCCTCTTATTAAAAGAAATATGCTGCTACTATCGTTGTACTATAGGCATAAGTACAACTAATTTAACATAATGAATTATGACAACTAGCAACAAAAAAAGAGTTACCCTTTTTATTGATCTGAAGCTTCTAAAGTGTGCCAAAACGCAAGCTATAGTTGAAGATATAAGTTTAACCGCTCTGACGGAAAAAGCCTTGATTAAATATTTGCCCAAGAAAACACTTGTTAGAAAAGCTTGATGTTTAAGCTTAATTTATTTAAAAAATTTTAATTAAAACTTTGAACATTAAAAATGGGCCGGAAAGATTCTCCCTTGATAAATAATTTTAGAGAAATACTGTTGATACCGGAAGCTACCAATAAATTAAACGCGCAAGAAAAATAAAAAACTGTATTTAATCTGTTTTGTTTTATTGCAAAAAATTTAGAGATAAAAAAAGAGACTCTTTTGGGAGTTTCTTTTTATTTGGATTCTGTCTTTAGTGGACCCTATCGGGCTCGAACCGATCACCCCCTGCTTGCAAAGCAGGTGCTCTACCAAATGAGCTAAGGGCCCAAAAACTATAAATTAGTATAAATCAAAAAAAACACATTGACAAGACCCAAAATAGAGCTACAATAACCTTACTTTATTTAGAATATTTATGAAATTTAATCCTAGCGAAATTGCCAAGCCCAATGGAAATATTTTTGCCCTTCCTTTTAGCAAAAAAGAGGCAAAAGTTATTTTGATTCCGGTGCCGTCTGAAATCACAGTTTCTTTCCGAAGCGGAACAAGCTTTGGACCAAAAGCAATTCTTTCAGCTTCTCCACAAATTGATTTTTACGATCCATCTTTTCCTTCATCTTGGGAAAAGGGAATTTTTATGTTGCCAATTTCTAAAAAATGGAAAAAACATTGTCAGAAATTAAGAAGCATCGCAACTCAATGCATAAAGTATTTGGAAAAAGAAAATTTTTCTAAAAAGAAAAATAAAGTTCTTTGGGAAAAAGTAAATCAAGGAACAGAAATTCTTGCAAATTGGGTTCAAAAAATTTCAGAGGAAAATATTGCAAAGAATAAGATTGTTGGAGTGCTTGGGGGTGATCATAGTTCTCCACTTGGCCTCATTCGGGCGCTGGCGAAAAAATATAAATTCGGAATATTAATGATTGATGCTCATCTCGATCTTCGATATGGCTATGAGGGCTTTCAAAATTCTCACGCTTCTATAATGAGAAATGCTAGTGGGATAAAAGAGGTGGAAAAAATTGTAAATGTGGGCGCGCGCGATTTTTGTGAAGAAGAAATTGAATTTGTGAAAAAAAATAAAAATAGAATCTCGTTTTTTGGCGATCAAAAAATTTCTGATAAATTATTTTCTGGGAAAAAATGGCCATCCTTGTGCCAAGAAATTATTGCTAAACTTCCAAAGAATGTCTATATAAGTTTTGATATTGACGGGCTAAATCCGATGCTTTGTCCGAATACTGGAACGCCTGTGCCAGGAGGATTGGAATTTAATCAGGCTATCTTTTTAATTCGACAAATTGTAAAAAGTGGTAGAAAAATTATCGGATTTGACCTTTGCGAAGTTTCTCCCGCCAAAGCTGGCGATTTTGCAAGCGATTGGAACGCAATTGTTGGAAGCAGGATTCTTTACCAGCTTTTTATTTTAGCAGTGGGTTCGGAAAAAAAATAGCATTTGACATAAATTTAGAATTAATGTAATATTAAATTACAAAAGAAGCCCAAGGGGGCTTTTAAAAAAGCTCTAAATATGAATAAAATTATCCAATTTTTGAAAGAAGCCAAAATAGAACTCACAAAAGTCAACTGGCCGACCAAAGAAAAGACAATCAATTATACCTTGATTGTGATTGGCATCAGTCTTGCAGTTGCGGCATTTTTAGGCGGACTAGATTATTTTTTCGGATATTTATTAAAAACTTTTATATTAAAATAATATGGCTAAACAAAGTCAGCATCATGGAAGAGCTTGGTATGTTCTCCATACTTACTCTGGCTATGAAGACAATGTAGCGAGAAATCTTCGACAAAGAATTGAATCAATGGATATGCAGGATTTGATTTTCGATGTGATGGTGCCGATTGAAAAAAAGATTAAGATCAAAACCGGCAAAAGAACAGTGGTGGAAGAAAAAATTTATCCCGGATATGTTCTTGTCGATATGATTGTGACAGATGCTTCTTGGTATGTTGTTCGAAACACGCCGAATGTTACCGGATTTATCGGACTTGGAACTACGCCGACTCCGGTTGATCCGAGAGAAATCGAAACGCTCAAGAAAAGAATGGGTGTGGCTGAACCAAAATATAAAATTGATGTAAAATCTGGCGACAGTGTGAAAATAATCGATGGGCCATTTAAGGATTTTGACGGAAAAGTGGACGAAGTGGATGAAGAAAAAGGAAGAATTAAGGTTTTGGTTTCTATCTTCGGGCGGGAAACGCCGGTAGAACTAGACTTTTTACAGATACATAAAATTTAATAAGCGACCCGAATGACACGAATTTTCATCCGAATGTCTCGAATTTATTCGAATCATTCGAGTGTTAATTCGTAAATTAGAGTCGCATTTACAATTATGGCAAAGAAAATTAAAACTATTATTAAGCTTCAAATTCCAGCTGGAAAAGCTAATCCAGCGCCTCCGGTTGGACCAGCCTTGGGTCAACACGGTTTGAATATTCAGGAATTTTGCACAAAATTTAATGAAGCGACCAAGGACAAAATGGGCGATATTATCCCAGCGGAAATCACGGTTTTTGAAGACCGAACCTTTACTTTTATTCTCAAAACTCCGCCAGCCTCTGATTTACTTAGAAAAGCAGCCGGTATAGAAAAAGGCGCAGGAAATCCGCTGAAAGATAAGGTTGGAACAATAACAAAAGCGAAACTTCGAGAAATTGCGGAAAAGAAAATGCCGGATCTCAATGCCAATGATATCGAAGGCGCCGAAAAAATAATCGCTGGAACAGCGAGATCAATGGGAATTAAAATAGAAGGTTAATTTTTAATTTTGTGGGAGCTCCGATATTAAATCGGGGCGTTTGAACCACACAAACTATATGAAACGAGGAAAAAAATATCGAGCAGTGGAAAAAAAAATCGATCGAAGCAAAGTGTATCCGCTAGAAGAAGCGGTTAAGGTTATAAAGGAAAATAAGATTGCTAAGTTTGATGAAGCAGTTGAAGTGCATATTAAAACGAATATTGATACTAAAAAAGGCGATCAGCAAATCAGAGGGATTGTGGATCTTCCACACGGAACCGGCAAAAGCAAGATAATTGCAGTCATAACTTCAACTCATGCCAAAGATGCCAAAGAAGCTGGAGCGGATATTGTTGGCGGAGAAGAATTTATTGAAAAAATAAAATCCGGCAAAGCTTTCTCTGGAAAAGATAAATTTGATATCCTTGTAGCCACGCCAGAAATGATGCCGAAGCTCGCACCAGTGGCTAAAATTCTCGGACCTAAAGGACTTATGCCAAACCCAAAAACTGAAACAGTGACGACTAAAATTAAGGAAACTGTATCAGCACTCAAAAAAGGCAAAGCTTCTTTCAAAAATGATGATGGTGGAAATATCCATCAAGTGGTCGGAAAAGTTTCTTTTGAAGATGCAAAACTTATTGAGAATATTACAACTCTCATAACTAGCCTTGAAAAATCCAAGCCGGCAACTCTCAAGGGAAAATTAATTTCCAGTATAACTGTTTGTTCGACGATGGGAGTAGGACTGAAGATTAGCTTATAGCTTATAGAAAGGTAACTTTTAGAAATAAGAAAAGTCCCGCTTTGGCGGGATTTTTTCTATTGACGAAAAAGCATTTTATTGGTAGGATTATTAGGTGTTTTTTATAAGCGACCCGAATGACACGAATTTTCATCCGAATGTCTCGAATTTATTCGAATCATTCGAGTGTTAATTCGTAAATTAGAGTCGCATTTATAATTATGGCAAATAAAATTATCATCGGTCTTATTGGAGAAAAAGGTTCTGGCAAGGGAACAGCCGCGGATTATTTGATTGAAAAATATGGAGCTATTCATTATGGCACTTCCAAGATTCTTCGGCGCACGCTCGAAGATATCCATGTGCCGGTAACGAGAGACAATTTAGCAAAATTAGCATTGGTACTCAAAGAAGGATATGGCCCGTCAGTGATAATTGATTCTCTGATTCGGGATATGGAAAAAAACGGATCAAATATTATTATTGCGGACGGAATAAGAATGCATGGCGATGTTGAGCCTTTTCGAAAAAAATATGGAAAGAATTTTTTCTTAGTTTATGTCGCGGCTGATTTAAAATTACGTTTTGATCGAATAAAACTTCGAAATCAAAATGAAGGGGAAAGCGAAGCGACTTTCGAAAAATTTCTGGAAGAAGAGGGTCGGCTCACAGAAGTTTCTATTCGTGAAATCGGAAAGCAAGCCGACTTTACGCTCAATAATAATGGCACGGCCGAAGAACTAAAAAAACAAGTAGATGAGATGATGGAAAAAGTGCCAAAAAAATAAGAATAAGTTTTCAAGCGGATGTCAAATCCGCTTTTTTGACCAAAAAAGGGGAAAATAGTAGAATAAATGTATACTTCAAAAACTTAGCTTGGATTAATAATTAAAATAAATAATTATGGCTAAACGAAAAAAAAATGATGAAAAGAATATTGAAACTAGGGAAGAAATTATACAACCCAAAGGATTGTTTGGGGGAAAGTGTATTTTAGAACTGAAAGAATTAAAAAAGGCAGTTAGCCATTGCAAGGGCCTTGGAATGAAAATTATTCTTACAATGGGTTCTTGGGATATGGTGCATATCGGACATGCCCGTTATTTTATGGAAGCAAAAAAACACGGAGATGTTTTAGTTGTCGGAGTAGATAGCGATGAAAAAATAAAAATACGAAAGGGCCCGGATCGCCCGATAGTTCCACAGAATGAAAGGATGGAAATGGTGGCCCATTTAAGATATGTGGATTTAGTGGTGTTAAAAGAGCATAGTGCTCCTAAATGGCATTTAATAAAATTAGTAATGCCGGATGTTTTGATTGCTACAAAAGAAACTTACACAGAAGAACAGGTAAAAGCATTGAAAAAATATTGCGGAGAAGTCGTTGTGCTTGAACCACGCGCAACAACATCTACTAGCGCTAAGATTCGCCGTATGCAAATTTCTACAGCCAAAAAGCTAGAGAAAAGGCTAACCCCTCGGATCTTAAAAGCAATTGAAACATCTTTGGGCGAGATTAAAGAAGAAAAGCTAAAAAAATGAAAAAAATTATTATAGCTTATGTACCAGTTCTCCATGAGGGTTATCGCCGGTTTTTTGAGAAATATAAAAAATCCGTTCTTTATATTTTAGGGCAGGATTTGATTTTAAAATCCGATTATCTCTATAAGGAAATCAGAGCGCTTGATTCGATACAAATGAAAAAAGCGATTGAATCACTAAAAATTTTTAAAGAAGTAAATATCCTAGACAGAGAATTATTAGAGAAAATTAAAAAAGAAGAAACTGAAATAATAATGCCCAATGAAGATATTACACGAGAACTTTCAAAAAAATATTTTCACAGAAAAAAAATTATTTTTGATGATATTTTTCTCCGCTGGGATAAGCATAATACAATCAGAGAATTTCCAATCAATCCTGATATAAAAATTTCCAGAAAAGAATTCGACAAAGAAATGATGCTTAAGGCCAATAAAAAGTCAAAAGAAAGTTCAGATTGGTGGAGGAGAATTGGATCAGTAATTGTGAAAAATAAAAGAATAATAATCTCGACTTGCAATAAGCATGTTCCTTCTGAACACATTCCTTTTATAAACGGGGATCCGAGAATACCCTTTCATAAGGGGATAAATTTAGAATTTTCTACTGCAATTCATGGAGAAGCAGCTGCGATTGCTGAAGCAGCCAAAAAGGGAATTAGCTTGGAAGGCGCCAGTATTTATGTAACAACTTTCCCTTGCCCGCCTTGCGCAAAATTGATTGCATATTCCGGTATCAAAAAACTATATTATAATATAGGTTATGGAGTTTTGGATGGGGAAAGTATTTTGAAGCAAAAAGGCGTGGAAATTATTCTGGTTGATATGAAGTTGCCGAAAGAAAAAGGATTAGGAGTAGTGGAATATAAAAAATAAATATCTTTTAGATAAAAAAATAACCCCCGAGGTGTCGTTGCCTCGGGGGATTTTGTAAAGATTGTTTAAATTCAGACTTGATTCAGTCGCCTTCTGTAAAAGTTTTGGCGCGCTTTTCGCGTGCCGCCATTTTTTCTGGGCTCTTGTCCTTATAGAGTGTTTCAGGGACGGGGCCAGTGCCATCTGGGACGACCAGACTCTCGAAGTAATGATTGTCAGGAATGGAACTGGCGCAGTATTCTCTATCCCCCCAGCGATGGATATCGCCACCGCCCGGATTTTTATCCTGTTGATGCGCCCAGTGCCGTGCCTGGAAAATCTGGTAACATTCTTCCGGTGTGAGATCTTCCATTCTAGCACACCGTTTGCTATGGATTATGTACATTCTGCGGTGCGGCTTGGGGAACACGTTTTTTCGGACAACGACCAGTCCAAAATCTTTTAAAAGTGGGCTTGGTTGTTCATCTTCCGATTTGCACCAGGCGCAACCAGCCTTGGCTGCTGCAACCGTGGCTTTATATTGTTCCTTACTTCTGATGGTTGATTTATTAACCGGGAATCCCTTTTTTTCTGTCATCTTTGACTCCTTTCTGTGCATAACACATAAAACATTAATGGGTTTGGGACATTGCCTAGAAAATAAAAGTACTGTTGATTCCATTGTATAAAAAGTTGTGCTTAAAGTCAAACAAAAACCCCCGTTATAGCGGGGGGGGGCGTTTTAGATTTTGGCTTATGCCGAAAGTTTTTTATACCCCAATTTTACCTTCAATTTATCATATTTTTTATCTGTTCCCTTGGCATTGCCGACAATAAGTTGAGCGTGAAAATGGTCGACACTTCCTCCAGTTATTTCAGATTTGCCAAAACGCACAAAAAATGATCCGCCGACCATTCTATATTTTTTTTCCGCCCAACTGATAAGTTCGAATAAATCCTTGGTGGCTTCCGGTTCAATTTCGGAAGTCAAAGTGACATGTTTTTTGTAGACAAAAATCAAATGGATTTTTGTACCCTCATAAGGACTCATGTTTTCACTCAAATACCACCAAGCGGTCTCTTTGATAATTGGCTTGGAATGATATGTGTCAAAATGACAAAAAGGGCATACCCCATCTTCTACAATGCGTCGCATCACTTCAATTTGTTCGGGCGTTCTAGCGTGGTTAAAATCTAAGTAGCCGATCTTTTCTTTTTTAGTATATTTTTTCTCTTTAGTCATAAATTTATCTTAAATCATTACTGGGATGCCTTTTATTCCCGGGTGCGGATTATAATCGCTAAGTTCAAAGTCTTCTTTTCTAAAATCAAACAAATCTTTCTTTTCAATATTCATTTTCATAGTTGGAAACGCTCTTGATTCTCGTTCAAGCATTTTTTCTACTGCCGGAATTTGATCTATATAAATATGGGCATCAGATATAGTATGGACATATTCATATGGAATGGTGTTTGTCGCATGGGCCAGCATCATTGTTAATGCAGCATACTGCACCATATTAGAGGGCACTCCAATTGGAACATCTCCGGACCGCTGTATCATATTCAGGATTAATTTCCCGCCTATGATTCTAATATTAAGCCATCCATGGCAAGGGCAAACAACTACTTTTTGAATCTTGTTTTTACCTCGGCCAATATATTGGGGAATCCAAGGAGAGATAAAATGTGTGCGAAGTTGCGGTTCTTCTTTTATCTGCTCGATGATATTTTTAAATTGGTTAAAAGGGATTCCTTCAGAGGTGGGAAAATCATGAAAAGCAGCGCCATATGAACCCGGGCCAAGATCGCCAGTCGGAAGGCCGCGTTTAGCACATTTTTTTTCTGTGCACCAATCTTTCCACCAATAAACGCCAAATTCTTCCAATTTTTCCACAGTTCTCGCGCCATTGATAAAAGCACAAATTTCCGCAATGGCTTGCCGCCAGATAGTTACCGGCAAAGCTGACATTTTAGGATCCATATTTCGTTCAGTGATCATTGGAAATCCATTTTCTAATCTAAAACGCATTGGTCGAGGGCCAACCAATGTGAGAGCGTCAACATCCGGGCCGACCGCGCCTGATTTAAAATCTGCTTTAATGCCCTTTTCGAGAATTTCACGCAGAAGTTCCTTATATTGGTTATCTGGGGTGCGCTTTTTAAGAGGTTTCATTGGTACGATGTTTTCAAATTTTTGCATATTATTTAAGTTATTTTTTTAACTATTTTACGGCCTCCTTTTTATATGGTAATATATATTATACATAATATTTTAATAAAAATCAAAAATGAAGAAAGACATAGATTTTCTGTTTGAAATTGGCAAAATGAGGTTTCTCCAAAGAACTTGGCAGAGGTTTTTTTTAACTAATATAGCTAATGATGCAGAACATACTTTCAGAGTGATGTGGCTAGCCTTGATTATTGCTAACAATGAAAAAGCAATTAACCAGGGAAAATTATTAAAATTAGCCTTAATGCATGATATAACGGAAAGTAGAACTGGAGATGTAGATTATTTGTCAAGATTATATGCAAAAAGAGAAGGGTTATTAGCCATACGCGATATGTTAAAAAATACTTCAATTGAAAAGGAATTTATGGAATTGTTTCAAGAAAATGAAAAAAAAGAAACTATTGAAGCTCAAATAGTCAAGGATGCTGATAATCTGGATATTGATATGGAGCTAATGGAGCAAAGAGACGCTAATGAAAAAATATTCAAATTAAAATCAGAAGCGCGAAAAAAAATAATTCCTCAAAAATTATTTACCAATACTGCTAAGAAAATGTTTAAGAAAATTTATTCAGCCGATATAAATAGTTGGCATTTCAATTCTGAAAATAATCGATTCAAGACAGGTGATTGGAAGAAATAATTTTTTATATTTTTAAATTATGAAAATTATAATGCTGATGGCAATGACATTGGATGGAAAAATCGCGCGCACGAGTGATCATTTTCCTGATTGGACAAGTCGGGAAGATAAAAAAAGATTTGCTAAAATTTCCAAGGAAGCCGGCGTGGTTATTATGGGAGAAAAAACTTTTTCTACTTTTCCAAGTCCTCTTAAAGAAAGATTAAATGTAGTTTTTACGTTGGAAAAAAATCCAAAGTCGACAGAAGGAGTAAAATGGGTAAGTGGTGAGCCGGAAAAAGTCCTGGGAGAGCTTGAAAAAATGGGATATACTTCGGCAGTGCTCGGTGGTGGAGCTTTCTTGAACGGATTATTTTTAAAGCATAAATTAATTGACGAAGTATATATAACAATTGAACCAAAAATTTTTGGTGAAGGATTGTCGCTTTTCAAGGGAGATTTTGATGTGAACTTAAAACTCAAGGAAATCGAAAAAATCAATGAAGAGTCTGTGGTTTTAAAGTATAAAGTAACAAAATAATGGAAAAACACCAGCGAATTGGCGTAGGAGCTTTCCTTTTTAGCAAAGGGAGAATTCTAATTTTAAAAAGATCAAAAAAGGAAAAATTATTACCAGGATTTTGGGATATTCCTGGAGGGAAAATGGAATTTGGGGAAACGCCAGAAGAAGCGTTGAAACGAGAAGCAAAGGAAGAAATCAATCTTGATATAGAATTAATCGCGCCTTGCTCAGTCTTTTCCTATATTACCATGAAAGGCAAAGGACATAATGTAGATATTCAGTATCTTGTTAAAACCAAAGAAAGTATGCAAAATATAGAATTGATGGACGAGCACGAAGAGTATAGATGGATAAATCATGAAGAGTTGAAAAAACTTTCAAATGTTTCTAATGAAATGAAAAGGGCATTATCCAAGGGGTTTGAAATGTATAATAAACTGAAATTAAATCTGTAAATTTTATGAATATTATAGAAATGGGAAAAACAAATAGGGGAGATGGTGCATTTGGAAGTACGGGATTGTACTAAAATTTTTTGATAAATTTAATATGAAGCAAAAAAATATTGAAACGGAGATAAGAAGTCTAATCACTAAGAAACAACACCAAGATCTTTTGAAATTTTTCAAAAAAGATGGCAAGTTTTTAGGAGAAGAAAGGCAAGTTTCATATTATTTTTCTGGCGAAAATGATTTAAGAATTCAGAAAAGCAATAAATCTGCAAAAATATGGCTCAAAAAAGGAAAAATGCATGAAGATTCCCGGGAAGAAATTGAAATAAAAATTGATAAAAATGAGTTTGAAAATGCAAAAAAATTATTTGAAGCACTGGATTATGAAGTTAAAATAGAATGGTTTCGCAAGAGGAATGCTTTTTTATGGAAAGGAATAAATGTCGCAGTAGATGACACTAAGGGATACGGATATATTATTGAACTGGAAAAAATGTGTAAGCCGATAGAAAAAGAAAAAATAACTAATATACTTAGAGTTAGAATTAAATCATTGGGGATAGAAGAAACAAAAAAAGAAAAATTTGATAAAAAGTTTGAATATTATAAGAAAAATTGGAAAAAATTAATTAAGTGATAATTTTTTATGAAAAAATACACGCCTGTTATCGGCATGGAGATCCATGTTGAACTAAAAACTAAATCAAAGATGTTTTGTGATTCCAAAAATGGTCTAGGGCTCGAAAGAGAGCCTAATGTTAATATTTGTCCGGTTTGCACAGGGCAACCCGGAACGCTTCCGGTGCCAAACCGCCAAGCGATTGAATTTACACAACTGGCTGGATTAGCGTTGGGCTGCACTTTGCGACAAGTTTCAAAGTTTGACCGAAAGAATTATTTTTATCCCGATCTTCCGAAAGGTTACCAAATCTCGCAATATGATCAACCCTTTTGCGAAAAAGGGAAATTAATAATAAATGGGCCCGCCTCGACTCGCGGAGACGCTTCGTCGACGCGAGGCGGGAAAGAAATAGGAATAACGAGAATTCATCTTGAAGAGGACACAGGCAAGCTTATTCATCCTAAAGGCGTGGATTATACTTTGGTGGACTTTAATCGGGCTGGTGTGCCACTTATGGAGCTTGTGACAGAGCCAGATATTGAAACGGGCGAAGAAGCGCGAATTTTTTGCCAAAAACTTCAGCAGATTTGTCGGTATCTGGAAATTTCTGATGCCGATATGGAAAAAGGCAATATGCGATGCGAAGCTAATATCTCACTTTATAAAAAAGGCGAAGACAAATTATCCGGCACGAAAGTCGAAGTGAAAAATATCAATTCCTTTAAGTTTGTCGAGAAAGCAATCAATTTTGAAATTGAAAGACAAACAGAGATGCTCGAAAAAGGTGAAAAAATAATCCAGGAAACGAGAGGATGGGACGCTAATAAAGGAGAAACAGTTTCCCAACGGACAAAAGAGTCGGCTCATGATTATCGTTATTTTCCCGAGCCGGATATTCCGCCACTCAAATTTGACCAGGAATATATAGATAATCTAAAAAGAAAATTACCAGAGCTTCCTGATCAAAAAGCTAAAAGGTTTGGAGAGGAATATAATCTTCCGGAAAATGACACAGCAGTTTTGGTGGCCGAAAAAGAATTGGCCGAGTATTTTGAGCAAGTCGTGAGCGAGATAAAAGAAAAAATGGGATGCAAGGAATATGAATGCGCGGAAGATAAAACTATAAAACTAGCGGCTAATTATGCGATAACAGAACTTAGGCGTCATATGATTTTGGAAAATCATATAATTCAAGATATAAAAATTACGCCGGAAAATTATGCCGAGCTGATTTGCATAGTCGCCTCTGGAAAAATAAATTCCAGCGCAGCGCAAACTGTACTTTTGGAAATGTATAAAACTGGCGGAGATCCATCGCAGATAATCGAAGAAAAAAATTTGGCGCAGATGGATAATTCAGAGGAATTAGAAAAAATCATGGATGAGGTTTTGGCTAAAAATGAAAAATCAGTAGCTGATTTCAAAGCTGGCAAAGAAAATGCGCTTAAGTTTTTGATTGGACAGATTATGAAAGAAACAAAAGGGAAAGCCAACCCACAAAAAGTGCAGGAGATATTGCACAATAAATTATAATAAAAATAATATGATTAATTTTGATAAAATTAAAAAAATAAAATGGCCCTGGTTTTTTATTATAAGTATCCTTGTAATTTTTTTAGTAGTCAAAAATTATCTCAATAGAATGTTGTTGCCTTATTCTCCAAAATACCCCGGTATGACTAATTTAATTTTAGGCATATTTGTATTAAGCGCTTTGATACTTTTATTTTTTAATTTTAGCAATAATAGAAATAAATTAATTGAAAATTTTAAGTTCTTTTTATTTTTAACGACATCTTTATCTTTATGGGCATGGTTAATTTTTTATTTTATTTTTGTTGAATCTAATGATATAATAATGTTCTAAATAATATAGAAATAACTTTATTTAAGCCTAAGTTACAGTTTACTGTTGCTAATATTATAAAAAGGGTGTAGAATATCCCTTGGATATGAAAAATAGAAGAAAAAAATTTGATAGGTTTAAATTCAAGGAATTTTTAATATTTATAGTAAATAGGAAATCCGCCAATTAGGCGGATTTTTTTTTATGTTCTTTATGCAAACAACAAGGAGGTAAATCTTATGGCCGGAGGAGCTACTCTTAAGCAACTTCAAGAAATGGGAGAGGTAGATTTCGAAAAGTGCATCTGCAGAAAAAAAGAATGTCCGGTATGTGTTTGGAGGAACACAGCTGGATGTGAGAAATGTTTCCAGCCGGCTTATTCCCAAAAGGAATGTATAAAATGCCGGCAGGAAAAATAATCAAAGAATTATTTTTCCAAACTAAAAAGCCAGAACATTGTTTCTGGCTTAACTATTTAAAGGCTCTTTGCTTTTCTTTTTCCGCAAAAGAAAAGCAACAAAAGAAAACTCTCAGCCCAATTTCGTCTCCGACAAATTTTCAGTTTGCTCGCTAAATTTACTAAACTTCCCTAAGGATAATAATGAGTAAATTTTTTACGCTCGCAAACTTCAATTTGTATCGTCGCCGAAATAGGCTGAATAATAATGCGAAAAAGTTCTATTTAAAAAAGCATTCCGGGAATATATTTTCCCGAAATGCTTTTCTTTGCCGAGATTAATAATGTCCCTTTCCTCCTCGCCTTCTTGTATTGCCTCTTATTTTGCCCATACTGTTGCATCTTCGGCAACCTATTTTATCCCACTTATTGCCATTGCACCTTGGGCATACTAGATACCTTGCATACCGTTTTTTCTTTTTCATCACAACCTCCCGCGTTAAATGTTTTAACAAAGATTAATGCAACACAATAAGGAAAATATATAGAAATATAATATATTTGTCAAGGGTTATTTAGTAAAAATTTTGTTGTTTCTTTTATAATTTCCAGGTAATTTTCCAACCAAATAATCCTACTGTCTTTTTTAAACCAAGTCATTTGGCGTTTGGCGTAATTTTTTTCGGCTTGGAAAATTTTTTCAAAGAGTTCCTCTTTAGATTTTATTTCGCCTTGAATATATTTTGGGATAAGCGAGTATCCCAGTCCGAAACTTTGGAGTTTTTTCCAGCTGATTTTATCGTTAAAGTGTAATTTTTTTACTTCTTCAATCATACCAAGCTTGAAACGTTTTTTTAATCTTTTATTAATATTCTCATAAAGCTTTTTTTGGGGTAAATTGATTCCTATTTGTAGTGTTTCGTACTTTCGTTCATTTCGTAGTTCGTAAATGGCAGGGACTTTTCCGAGTGTTTTACAAATTTCAATCGCGCGGATTAAGCGAACTGGATTTTTTGCATCAATATTTTTTGCGCGAACGGGATCTAATTTTTGAAGCATTTTAAACAATTTCTCTGCGGAGTAATTACGTAATTTATTACGTAATTCCCAATTAGGAGCAACTTCTGGATAAACAACATTATCAATTATAGCCTTTATCCAAAAGCCAGTGCCTCCGCAAATGATAGGCACTTTTCCGCGCTTCAAAATATCAGCAATAATTTTGTCCGCGTATTTTTTAAACTTCGAAGCATTATAATCAGTTTTAGGACTTATTATATCAACCCCGTAGTGCTTGGCCATTTTTTGTTCGGCTTTTGTAATCTTGCCGGTTCCCACATCCATTCCGCGATAAATCTGGCGAGAATCAGCACTTATTATTTCTCCTCTGAATTTTTGGGCAAGTGAAATAGCAACAGAAGATTTTCCGCTGGAAGTCGGTCCCAAAATGACAATAATTTTACCCATAAAATTAAGATTATATTAAATACTAGCAAAAGGAAAGATATTTGCCAATATCTAGCGCTCTTGTTAGAATTTAACTTATGCAGAGCGATTATTTGAAAATAGCAGGAAAAGTTATTCATGGGCGAAAAGAAGGTCGTAGATTTGGCTTTCCTACGGCTAATTTAAAGTTTAACGGAAAACTTGAAGCAGGGGTCTACTCGGGTTGGGTGGCAATTCAAGGGCAAAAATACAAAGCCGGGATAATATACAAAGCCGGAGCGGATATAATAGAAATGCATATATTAGATTTTTCTGGAGATTTATACGGAAAAAAAATAGGATTGGAAATAGGCAAAAAAATCAGGAATATTATAAATTTTAAAAATAATTCAGAATTAATTTCGCAAATTAAAAAAGATCTGGAAATAATAAAAAAAGAATAAACATGTTTACTGGAATTATTAGAAAATTATCAACAGTTGAAAAAGTTGCTTTCAAAAAAGGCAGCTTGTTTTTGGAAATTTCTCGCCCCAAGAGCTGGAAAATTTGGGAAGGAGAAAGTATTTCTATAAATGGTATCTGTTCAACCATCAAAAGAGTTAATACAAAAATTTTCGAAGTGGAATATATGCCAGAGACGATAAAAAAAACTACGGCCGGCGAATGGAAAAAAGGAACAGAAGTAAATTTAGAAAAAAGCTTGAAGATGAATGATCTTTTGGATGGTCATATTGTGCAGGGGCATATTGATACACGCGGAAAAATAATTAATATCAAAAAAGACAAAGAATCCAAAGTAATGAAAATACAAATTCCGCAAAAATTTATGAGACTGGTGGCAGACAAGGGTTCTGTTTCGGTCGATGGAATCAGCCTCACAGTGGTGGATACTGGGTATGATTGGTTTTCAATTTCTCTGGTAAGCTATACTTTGGAAAATACTAATTTAGGAAAAATAAAAATAGGTGAAGAAGTGAATATCGAGACGGATGTTCTGGCTAAGTATTTAGATAAATTATTAAGAAGTCAAAACTATGCAAAGAAAAAATAAATCCAGCGAAAAAATAATCGATGCAAGCAAATATAAGATTGCGATTGTTGTTTCTAGCTTCAATAAGGATATTACTGAAAAAATGTTAGATGGCGCGATAGCGATTTTGGAAAAAAATAAAGTTAAAAAAAATAATATCAAAATTATTTGGGTTCCAGGTTCTTTTGAAATCCCACTCTCTTGTCAGAAACTGGCGCAGACAAAAAAATACGACGGCCTCATTGCCATCGGGTGTGTGATAAAAGGAGATACGGACCATTATTATTATATTTCCAGTGAAGTTTCCCAGGGGATAATGGAAGTGATGTTAAAATTTTCTTTGCCGATTGGTTTTGGCGTGATAACCACAAATAATTTGAAGCAAGCGCAAGATCGATCAAGCAATAAATGCAACAAGGGCGGAGAAGCGGCTAACGCAGTTTTGGAAATTATTGAAAGTTTTTAAACTAGCGCTTATAAGACTTGCACATTTGTCTCAAAATTACTAAAACATATCTTTTGCACATAAATTAGATCTAACTCAGGCTAATTTGCAAAAAATACCTGCTATGAGTAATTTCTCGCCAAACACGCAAGTCTTAATTTATTTTGAGATTCTCTTTATTAAAAGTTCGGCGATTTGGACGGCGTTAAGAGCAGCGCCTTTCAAGAGTTGATCGCCACTGACAAAAAATTCTAGCCCGTAGTCTCCAAAAATCAAACTTTGGCGAATTCTGCCAACTTGAACTTCGAAGTTTTGGCTGGCAAAAAGTGGCATAGGATAAGAATTCTTTTTAGGATCATCAACAATTTTTATCCCGGAAGTTTTTTTGAAAATTTCCCGGATTTTTTTTGGAGTTATTTTCTTTTTTGTTTCAACGACAATTGATTCGCTATGAGCGCGAAGAATTGGCACTCGGACAGCAGTGCAAGAAATTGAAATATTTGGCCGAGAAAATATTTTCCTGGTTTCCCAAACAACTTTCATTTCTTCTTTGGTATAATTATTTTCTTGGAATTTATCGATATGCGGGATGAGATTGAAAAGAATCTGGTGCTGGAAATTTTTTATCTCAAGTTTTTTCCCTTGACAATAGTCGCAAGTCTGTTTTTCTAATTCTTCCATGGCTTCTTTTCCGGCGCCCGAAACTGCTTGGTAAGTTGAGATTATTATTTTTTTAAGACCAAAGTGTTTTTCAATTTCCCAAAGAGGAATGGCAGCAATAGCGGTGGTGCAGTTTGGGTTGGCGATTATGCCAGGGTGCTTGAATATATCTTTCGGATTTATTTCTGGGATGATGAGCGGAACCTTAGGGTCATAGCGAAAGCAGGAAGAATTATCAATAACAATACATCCAAGCGTAGCGGCTTTTTTTGCCCACTTAAGACTAATTTCAGATCCAGCGGCGAAAAGGGCGATGTCTGAATTTTTGAAAAGTTCTTCGCTTATACCTTCGACTGTAATTTTTCCATAAGCTGTTTTTATTATTTTTCCAATAGAACGAGGCGAAGCTGCCAATCTTAATTGGTCGATTTTCAAATGTCTTTTTTCAAGACAAGTTATCATTTCTCTCCCAACGATGCCAGTGGCACCAACAATGGCGAAGCGCATAAATTTGTTAGTTAAAAAATTCTCTATAAATTGCTCGAATGACTAATTTTTCATCTCTCTTGTCAACTACCAAGGTAATGTTTTGTGGCAAAGCGCCTTGAGAAACCATTCTAATCGAATAATTTTTTACTGCTCCAAAAAGTCGGTAAAGAATATTTTTCCGCTCTCCCAATCCTTCGCCGACCAAAGAAATTATTGTTTTATTTTTTAGAATTTCCACGGAAGCGTGTTTCTCGAGTTCGCGAACAAGAAGTGTTGGTGGTTCGCATTCTGTAGTTAGAGATATGCTGGATTCGGAAGTGCTCACGACATCAATGACAATACTATGTTCCAAAAAAATGGAAAAAATCTTGGCCATAAAGCCGGAAGTTCCAAGCATTTCAGTCGAGTAAAGATTAATTATATAAGAACCATTTTTGCTCGAGACAGATTTAATAGTTTTTTTAGATTTTTCTGTGATCAGAGTACCGCGATTTTTATGATTGAAAGTATTGACTACGCGAGCGGGGATGCCTTTTTCTACGACTGGTTCGATAGTTTTTGGATGAAGAACCTTGGCGCCAAAATAGGAAAGTTCAGATGCCTCCCGATAATTTACATTTTTAATTACTTTCGCCTGTGGAATTATTTTTGGATTGGCAGTTAGAATTCCATCGACATCAGTCCAAATTTCCAATTCTTTGGCATCTAGGATGTTGGCGAGAATAGCGGCACTGTAATCAGATCCTCCTCTTGAGAAGGTAGTATATTCTCCCTGTCTGGTTGAACCAATGAAGCCAGTTATAATAATTTTGTCATATTCCTCAAGTTTTGGAAGTAAGTTTTTTTTCACCGCTTTTCTAGTTTCTTTCATATCCAGTGTCGCCGAGCTGAAAGTCTCATTTGTTTTTATGAGATATTTAGAATTGATGCGGATGGCTTTTGATTTTTTTTCTAAAAAACTTTCGATTATTTTGGAACTTAATCTTTCTCCAAAGGACAAAATGTAATCGCGACTTCGAGGCGTAAGCTCGCCAATTGATTCTATGCCACGAAGAAAAGCTTCCAAGCCCTTAAAATGCTTGGATAGATCAAGTACAATATCAAGTTCTTTTATTAATTTGAGATGTCTTTCTCTAATATCCGCTAAAACTGTTTTCCAATTGCCCTTTTTTTTGGCTTCTGTGCCAGCCTTAATTAGAAGATCGGTTACTCCTGAAACAGCGGAAACAACAATTATTTTCCGTTCTTCTTTTTCCAAAACAATTTCTCGAAGCTTTTCAATGGCTTCTTGGCTGCCAACGGAAGTGCCGCCAAACTTGGAAACAATTATGTCCATCTGTTATGTTGTAGTAAAGATTACTTTATACAAAAATAATATTAAGGCAAATTTAGTTTTATGTCCAGTGGCTAGCGTGTTTTAACTAGTTTTCGCAAAACCTTTTCTCTTCTCTTTTTTTCGTCCAAAGTTATTGGGTCGCCAAGTTTATAGGCAGCGGTGCCGGGACGAGGGGAATATTTATTAATATACGCTTCATTGAAATTTACTTTTTTAAAAACTTTCAAAGATTCTTGAAAATCTTTCTGCGTTTCGCCGGGAAAGCCGACAATAACATCAGTCGTGAAACTTGCGTCCGGAATTATTTTCTGGGCTTTTTTAATAAGATCCAGATAATGTTTTTGCGTGTATGGTCGGTTCATCGCTTTCAAAATTTTGTCGCTTCCGGCTTGAATAGGCAGATGAATTTCCCGGCTAATATTTTTATTTTTAGCGATAACTTTCATTAATTCTTCCGAGAAATCTTTGGGGTGAGAAGTGAGAAATTTAAAATTAATTTTTGGGAAAGATTGGGCGAGAGAGTCGAGAAGTTTTGGAAAATCTATTTTTTTTGGTTTCAACGGCGCCTGCCTGCCGGCAGGCAGGGATGAATTCTTATCGATAAATCGATAAGAATTCACATTTTGACCAAGTAAAATTATTTCTTTGCAATCTTTTTTTGCTAGATTTTTAATTTCTTTTAGAATATCCCCAACTGGTCTAGAAATTTCCCGGCCTCTGGCATAGGGCACGACGCAATAAGCGCAGAAATTATTACAGCCGGTCATGATGGGGACATAGGCAGAATCATTGTTTGTATAATTTGGTGCAATATTTAGATAGTCGCAGGATTGTTTTTTTTGAGTCAAATTTTCAATTTTCAATTTACAATTTTCAATCAATTTTAAATTTTCAATTTTAAAAAATTTATCAATAGGTATGAATAAATCAACTTTGTCTTTCAATCTCCTCTGCACATCTTTTCTGTCAGCGAGGCAGCCAGTTAGAATGATAATTCTTCTTTTTCCTTTATTCTTACTTCTTTCTTCTTGCTTCCTGATATTGTGTATTTGCCCATAAACTCGGTCTTCGGCCATTTGTCGCACTCCGCAAGTGTTGAAAATAACCAAATCAGCTTCATTGATATCTTTGGTAGGTACAAATAACCTCCTCTCCTTACCAAGGAGAGCTTGCCTGCCGGTAGGCATGGGATTGAGGTGAGGTTTTTCCAAAAATCCAGCGATTCTTTCCGAATCGCTCACATTCATCTGGCATCCGAATGTTTTAATATAATATTTCATGTTTTTCCTTTACTTTTTCTTTCCGCAAGAAAAAGTAACAAAAAGAACTCTCAGCCGAGCTTGCGCGCCAATAAATTCTACGTTCGCTGGCTAAAATTTATGTTCCGCTACGCTCCATAATAAATTTCTTAACGCCAGCTTACTTGAATTTATAATGTCGCGCTGCGCAAGGCTGAATTATTAGGGCAAAAGCATTTAAGAATTTATTTTTTCTCTTTGATTTCTTCTAAAATCTTTTCAATAAATTTCTCGACTTTTATGGTCTCCTGATTTTTATCTCCACGAGATCGAACAGCCACGCTTCCATCTTTTTCTTCTTTTTCTCCGACCACTAGCATATAAGGGATTTTTTGTTTTTCGGCTTCGCGGATTCTTTTGCCAAGTGATTCTGATTCATTATTTAGTTCTACGCGGATATTATTTTCTTTAAATTTTGAAACCAGCGCATTTGCGTATTTTTCAAATTTTTCGCTCACTGGCAAAATAGCCATTTGCACAGGCGAAAGCCAAAGCGGAAACGCGCCCGCATATTTTTCAATTAAGAAAGCAATGGTGCGCTCAAGACATCCGATAGAAGACCGATGAATGATAATAGGTCTTTTTTCTTTGCCATCTTTATCTGTATAGACCATATCGAATTTTTCTGCTAAAGCAAAATCAATTTGAACGGTAAAAGCAGTTTCAGATTTTCCGTGAATATTACGCAATTGAACATCGAGCTTCGGTCCATAAAAAGCCGCTTCTCCATCCGCTTCTTCATAATTTAATTTCATTTGATCAATAATTTTTTTCATAGACTTTTGTGATTCATCCCATGATTTTGGATCGTTCACATACTTTCCTTTTTTATCCTTAGGATCCCATTTTGAAAAACGATACCAATATTCAGTAATTTTTAAAGTTTTCATTGCATATTGAATAAGATCTACAACATTTTTGAATTCATTTTCAACTTGTTCGGGAGTGCAAATAAGGTGAGCGTCTGCAAAACTCCATCCTCCAGCATGGCGAATCAATCCAAATAGTTCGCCCGATTTTTCTCGGCGATAGAGCCTGGAAGTTTCTGAATATCTAAGTGGTAGTTCACGATATGAACGCGGACGAGAATTATAGATCATGAATTGATGAGGACAAGTCATCGGTCGCAATACATATTGGTCGTCATATATTTTCATGGCCGGATACATGTCGTCTCTATAATGTTGCCAATGTCCTGATTTTTCATATAAAGCTAAACGGGCGATATCTGGAGTAGCTGTTTGCAAATAACCTCTTCTTGTTTCCTCATCTTCAATCCAGCGCTCAAGAGTTCTTTTAATAATAGTTCCTTTTGGAGTAAAAAGTGGAAGACCAGGGCCGACTAAATCGGAAAAGCAAAATAAATCTAATTCTTTTCCCAGCTTTCGATGATCTCTTTTTTCGGCTTCTTCGAGCATTTTGAGATATTCATCCAATTCTTTTTTAGATTGGAACGCAACGCCATAAATTCGCTGAAGCATTTTATTTTTTTCATCTCCTCGCCAATAAGCGCCGGAAATTTTGGTGAGTTTCATTGCGTCAGCTGGAATTTCGCCGGTTGAATCTAAATGCGGGCCGGAGCAGAGGTCGACGAAATTACCTGATTTATAAATAGAAACTTTCTTCTCGCCTTCTTTTTCCAAATCTTTAATTAGTTCGACTTTATAAAGTTGCTTAGCTTTCTTAAAATCTTTAAGCGCTTCAGTGATGGAAACTTCCGCGCGTTCGAAAGAATAATTGGCCTTGATAATTTTTCGCATTTTTTCTTCAATGATGGCCAAATCTTCTGGGATGAGAGTTCGGGGAAGGTCGAAGTCATAATAGAAGCCGTTTTCAATCGCTGGGCCAATGGCAAATTTGGCTTCTGGAAACATTTCCAAAACTGCCGAGGCCATAACGTGCGAAGTCGAATGGCGGAGGATTTCTAAATTATTAGGAGTGGTTTTCTTGTTTGACATAGAATTATATTATTTAATTAATAAAAAAAGCGCCAAAATAATACTAGATTTCGAGTCCCGACGTTTCGGTCAGGAGGTTCCACTCGAATTCCCATATTATTTGGGCACTCTTTGAAACTATTTCGCTAGTTTCTGGCGGAAGCTCGGCAGTTGGTGAGGTTGCGTCAACGCTTCTATTCAATTTGCTAATAAATTATATCTCTTTTTCGGTATTAGTCAAACTTTAAAATTTTTCTTTCTCTGAAATCCAGCTCACATAAAGAAGTGGAACAACGAAAAGTGTGAGGAAAGAAGAAAACATCAGTCCGAAAATTACGGCACTGCCAAGCGCCATCCAAGTAGCGTTGGAGAAAGTAATCGGAATAAGTCCAAAAATTGTGGCGATGGAAGTGATAAAAATTGCTTCAAGCCGGGATTTTCCGGCGTCAATAATCGAATCATAAAAAGGAATGCCAAATTTTATATTCAAATTTATTTTGTCGATAAGAATGATGGCATTCTTAACCACGATTCCAAAGAGCGCGAGAATTCCAATGAGCCCAGGGAAAGAAAGGGAAACTCCAAAAATAGCAAGGCCGTAGAAAACTCCGATAAGCGCCAAAGGCAAAGTGGTCAAGACTATCATTGCTTTTTTAAAAGAATTGAACTGGATAATCAAAGTTGAAATAATCAAAATTCCGGCGATAATCATAGCGCGCAAAATTGAAACGACTGATTCGGCGTTTTGTTCATTTTCTCCGCCGTAGACAATAGAATATCCATCCGGCAATTTATAATCTGTTTCTAATTTTTTTTGAAATTCAGAAAGGACGGAATTTGGTCTGGTCTTTCCTTCTACTCCAGCCGAAAGAAGCACAGCTCTTTTTTGATCAATCCGAGTAATAGTATCAACCGAAGGCTTGAGTTCGACTTTCGCGACATCTTTTATGAAAACCGGCTGGCCTTTGAAATTAATAATTTCTAAATTTTGAAGCGCCTCTAAAGTGGGAATTTCTTTCGAATTGAAAGTAGCGTTTACTTCAATTTCTTTGTTGTCCAAAATAATTGTGCTGATTTGCAACTTCGATATGGCAGTTCGAATGGCGGATCCGACGGATAAAGCGTTTAAATCATAAAAAGATAATTTTATCGGGTCGAGTAAAAAAGTATATTCTGCTGGTGCATCTTTTAGAGATGATTTTATATCCACTACTCCAGAAATCGAAGAAAGAACCGGCTTTAAATCAGTTGCGATTTTATCCAATTTTTGAAGATCATCTCCGATTATTCTAGCTTCAAAAGCAGTGCCTGATGGCGGTCCGCCTCGAGCGGATTCAACGGCTATTTCCGCTTCTTGAATATCGGAAAAATCTTCACGAATTTTTTTGGCTAAATCATAAGAAGTGATTTCTCGTTCTTTGCTGTCGACTAGGGTGACGGTTATGGAAGAAAAATTAGAAGAACCGTTTGAAATTTGAGCGCCTCCTCCGCTAGGAGAAATTCCGGGTTTCCCAACAATAGTGGAAAAATTTTTAATCTCCTTATATTTTAAAAGCTTCTCCTCGATTTTTTTTGTAATTTTATCAGTCTCGTCAAGATTCAATCCGGTTGGAGCTTCAATATTGATATACAAATTATTTTCATCAGTCGCTGAAAAAAATTCAGTCGGAACAATGCCTAAAATCGGAAGAAGGATGGAAGAAATAAAAAGCAAAGCGGTTGAAATCAAAACTATTGCTCGGCTTTTTCTGGTGCAAATTGCTTTTTTCAGATATTTTTCATAAATCGGGATGACTTTGTCGAAATGAATGATTCCATGAATCAGCCGGCTGCCAAAAGTGCTGTTTTCTCTTGATCCTTGAGTTCTTAATTTTTCCTTAATAAGATCGTCATTATTCCATTCTTTTTCAGAAAGAATTTTGTTGTTTTCTAATTTTTCCTGGCCACCTTTTTCATACCAATGGACTAACCACAAAAATATGAAAGCAAAGAATGCGCCAAAGATATAATTCCAAAAAGTATCAAGATAAATAAAAAAGGCAAAAGCGGAAAGAAGCCCGAAAAGGATTAGCAGGAAGAATTTCTTAGTTAGCCTGATTCTTTCTAAGACAGCAGCTAGCGGATGATTAATTGCAAGAGCAATAAAAAGAGAGGCTATAAGAGTAACAGAAACAGTTATTGGAATAGATTTTATAAAAGCGCCAATGATTCCGGTGGATAAAAGTAGTGGCAAAAAAGCCCAGGTAGTGGCTAGCGTAGTAGAAGCAAGTACCACTTTGAAATCGCGAAGAACTAAAAGCACGGCTTCTTCTGGCGTATATTTTCCAGTTTTTAGATATTGCTTGGTAGCGCTCACAACTACAATCGCATCATCAACCAGAAGCCCAAGGGAAAGAAGCAAGGAAAAAATTGAAAGAAAATTGAGAGAAGTGCCAGTCTCAAGCATTATGCCAAAAGTGGCGAAGAAAACTAAGGGAATGGCCATGCCGGCGACAACCGCTTCCTTAAGGCCGACAATTAAAAATAAAATTCCAAAAACTAAGATTAAAGTCAAGACAAAATCATGTGTGAGCTGCTGGAAATCTTTTCTAATAAGTTCTGAAAAGTCAGTAGTAATTTCATAAGTTATTCCCGGCGGAAAAGTTTTATTCATTGCCTCAATGGTTTTTTTGGCTTCATCAACTGCGCCGATGATCGAACCCCCAGTTTTTTTGACTAAACTTATCGTGATGGCATTTTGAGGATTTTTTCCGCCAGAAGACGATCTGGAATAAATAGTTTTTTTGATATTTTTTTCCGAGACTTCTGCGATGTCGCCAAGATAAACTATATTGCTTCCGGAAGGCTGCTTAACTGGAATTTTTCGCAATTTTTCAGCGTCAAAAAATCTTCCGTCAACTCGAACTGGATAATTAAATTCTACTCCTTCAAAATTTCCTCCCGGAACGACATGGTTTAGAGATGAAACAGCTTGATTGGCTTCGTCAGTAGAAATTCCATAAAAAGATAATTTCTTTGGAGAGTAGGCGATTAGAAATTCTTTTTCGTCTCCTCCGGAAACAGAAACTTCCCGAATGTCGGGAATTTTTTCCAGCTCGTCCTGAAGTTTTTCTGCAAGTGTCCGGAGGGTAAAACCATCATATGGTCCAGAAAAGGAAAAAGTGAAAATTGGCTCGTCATCAAAAGAAATTTCACTCACTTGAGGATCATCGGCATCCAACGGCAAATCTTTGACAGCAGAAACCTTGTCTCGAAGATTTCGGAGTGAATCATCTTGATTTTCCGAAGTGTTAAATTCTACTGAAATTGCAGAAAAGGAGTTGGTCGAGCTGGAAGTAATTTTTTTTATCCCCTTAAGGCTGGAGATGTCAGTTTCTAATTTTTTTGTCACCAATTCTTCAACATCAGACGGAGAGGCGCCTGGGAAAACCGTAGTTACAATAGCATAAGGAATTTTAACTTCCGGGTTCGATTCTCGCGGAAGTTTCAGAAAAGAATAAATTCCCCAGCCGGAAAGCAGGAAAATCATAAGCACTACTACGCGGAAATTAGAAACAAAAAAATTCAGCCAGGTTTTTCTAAGAGCCGGATCGAATTCCAGTTTTTCCAAGTAAGCTGAATCGGAAGACAAAAAAACAGGCGTTTCTCTTTCGCAAGTATTAACTTCCTTTTCTGGATTTAAATTTTTTTCATCTTGTTCCATAGTTAATTTGTTTCAACCGGAGTCTGGTCGCCGAGTAGTTTATTTCCGCTTATGATAATTTGAGAATCAGAAGGAAGATCAGCTTCAATCTCGGCGGTTTCTCCTGAAATTTTCAAAATATTCACATTGATTTTTTTTGCCTTGTCATTTTCGACGATAAAAATATAATTTTCATTTTGCCCGATAGTGATAGCAGAAATCGGCAGGATTAAGGAATTTCCCTTGGAAGATTTTTTGGTTATTTCAATTTCAGCCGAGAGAATTGTGCCGATTAAAGAAGTAGTTTTTTCATTAGCAGTCGCTTCGATTAGAAATCTTTTTGTCGTGTCGTCAGCAATCGGAGAAATGTTTTTTATCCGGCAAGGAATAATTTTTTCGCCCTCTTTTATATTTACCGGATAACCAATTTTAATATAGGGTAAAATTTCTTGATCAACATAAAATTGGAATTTTGTTGAATTGATATTGGAAATTTTAGCGAGAGGCTGTCCGATATTTATAGAATCTCCGACGGAAACATATTTTTCTGTAATGCGCCCAGAAATTGGAGCAATAATATTTCGACTATCGAGTGCTCCTGAAAGGGCAACTTCTGCGCTTTTAGTTTGGAGCTTGGCAATATCCCAGGCGGTTTTGGTAGTATCGCTTTTGCCATTTTTATAATTTTTCTTAGCTAAGCTCTCATTTTCTTTAGCCTGTTTTAAAGCGAGCTCTAAAGTTTGAATTTGCGAACTTTCAAAATTGTTTTTTCCGGAAGATAAATTTGCTCCAATTTCATCTATTTTTGCCAAAAATTGTCCGGCATTCACAAAGTTTCCGATGGAGATATTTACGGCGGTAATAGTGCCAGAACTCTTGGCGTTTACCATAGCCTCACTTTCCCCTGAAACAATGGCCGGATATTCTATTTTTTGCACAAATAATTTGCTTTCCTCGGCGGTTTTGATAGACACTTTAATTGGCTGGAAAGAATTTGAGTTAGAGCTTTCTGGCTTATTGTTTCTTTGGCGGATAAAAATAGCTCCACCTAAAATTAGGGCGATAATTGCTAGGGCAAAAATGATTTTTTTCATAGTTTTTATATAATTTGTTTGAAGATGTAGCTTAACTCAAAAGGGATAAAATGTCAATTTTGTGCTATAATAAATCTATAATTATTAATTTATAAAAAATGGAAGAAATAAATATTAAAAAAGAATTTGATAAGAAAAAATATGGATTCTTTCTAATTTTAGCTGGCATAGCATTGATTGCGATAGTCGTGGTAGTTTCTTTGCTTCGAGAGAAAATAATCAATCCAAACCAAAATCAAATCACGGTTTATGGCCAGGGGAAGGTTGAATACAAGCCGGACACGGCGACAATCACATTGGGCGTTCGAGTGGACAAAGCCGTATCAGCCAGTGAAGCGCTTAATCAACTCAATATAAAAATCAAAAAAATTGATGATGCAGTTTTGGCTTTAGGAATTTCCGCTGATGACATCAAAACGCAAAATTATAATTTATATCCGGCCTATGAATATAAAGACGGAACTTCAAAAGTTTCCGGCTATAATGCCAATCAAAGTCTTTCAATAAAAGTGAGAAAAGTTGATGAGAATGTTGATTTGGTGAACAGAGTTGTCTCGGTTTCCGGAGATTCCGGCACGAACGAAATTCAAGGCGTGAATTATTATATTGATGATCTGAATAGTTTGAAACAAAAAGCGAGAGTCCTTGCAATAGCGGATGCTCGGTCAAAAGCGAAAGATTTAGCCAAGGCCGCTGGAATAAAAAAGCTTGGGAAAGTAGTAAGTTGGTATGAAGATATGAGCCCGATAGGAGACAGCAATGCTGTTTCTATTGAAGGCGCGATGGATGGAGGAATGGGAATTGGAGGCGCGTCGCCAAAAGCAATGCCCTCGCAAATTTCTTCCGGCACGCAGGATATCACAGTGGGCATGGGAGTAAATTTTGAAGTGAAATAAATTTACTTGAAAATATAAAATAAAAAGCCATCTTTTTTGAGATGGCTTTTAAGATGCTTAAATTTTAGATTTATATTTTCTAATTATTAATTCTACTATTCCCCAAAGGAAGATTATTAAAAAGATTATCCATAAGGGATTTAATAATTTATAAAGCCAGATAGGCAGCCAAATGCCACATTCTTCGCATCCTTCGATACCAGCAGATAACATCCCATTTAGAAACTCTATAATAAATAATACTATAAAACCAACTATGCCTACCCAAATTTTTTTATTTTTCATAATTTTATTATTGGTTCATTTTTTCCAGTTCGTTTTTGAATTCAATTTGATAAATATCCAAAAGAGAAATAAGTAGCACTACGATTACCGGCCCGAGAAGAATGCCGACTAGTCCGAAAAGGGCAATCCCGCCGATAGTGGAAAAGAAAACCAAAAGTGGATGAAGACTAGTTTCTTTGCCGACCAATTTTGGCCGAAGGATATTGTCAATGAGACTGATTACAAGTGCGCCAAAAATCATTATCACCAGCGCTTGCCAAATATTTCCTAAAAATAACATGATAAGTCCGACTGGAAACCAGATAAGAGCGGCGCCTAAAAGAGGAATTAATGCGACGACAATAGTAATTGATCCCCAAAGAACGGGAGACTCTACGCCAGTAACCCAAAAGATGAGAGCCATTAAAATTCCTTGAATAATAGCGATGACAAGGGAGCCCTTGAGAGTTGCTTTGGAAATGGCAATGAAATTTTTGAGCAGTTGACCTTCCTCATTATTTCTAAGCGGACTAAGCGCCATTATTTTTTTGATAATCGCGTCGCCATCCTTGAATAAATAATAGAGCGAAAAGAAAACAACAAAAGTCATAAAGATGAAAGAAGAAGTGCTCACATAAATTTTTCCAATAATTGAAAAAGCGAAATTGCTGATATTTTTTATTCCCGGAATAATGGTGGAAGAATTTTGAGCTACAGCGTTTTGCAAATTAAAATCTTTCGCGATGTCTATGCCAAGAATTTTTAGCGCAGGCGAATTGGAAAGTGAATTGAGTTGTGACTGCCAGTCAGTTTTTTGAACGGTTTGATATAGGTTTGCCACTTCGTTAGCGACAAGACTGCCGGTTATTAAAAACGGAATGACTAAAATGAAAAAGAGGATGATGCAAAGCGTAAGAGAAGCCAAAGATGGGCGGTTTCCAAATTTACGATTGATTTTTTCGTACCATTTTCGGAAAAGTTGGGAAATGATAAAAGCCAGAAAAAGCGCGACCAAAAATGGCTTGAAGACTAAATAAGCGCATATTCCAGCCAAAACAATAAGAATTAATAAAAAAGCGGAGTTTAAGTTTGTTTTCATTTAGTTTATTTTAATTTGTTAATATTTCTATTATACCTTAAATTTGAGATAAAAAAAATGGGCGCCGGTATCTTTACGTATTAGATATCGAGCGCCCTTCCATAATAATCAGGGGTTGTTTTTAATTAAAAATTGCTGAAAACACTTTTAGCATTGGGCGTCATCGGCGATAGGTATTCACTATTGACGACTACAATTTTTTTATTTCCGGGCTGACCATGGAGGAACGGAATGCTAAGGACATTAAGGCGTTTTTTGTCGAATTTTAATGTTGGTTGGTTTTCTTTCGGTAAAATAAGAACGGACTTGTGGTATAACTCCCTTATGTTCTCATCCGGATCAAAAGAAGCTTCAGTCCCGACAAAGCATCTCGCATTAAATCCTGTAGCTTTTTTAATCAGCTGTTCCATCTTTTCAGAATCCATCTGTGTCATATTTTTTTTCCCTCCTTACCTCACACATTGTTTTGGTTTTCCCCTGATTATTAAAATGTACTATATTCGAATAACATAGCACTCTTTTTCAAAAAGTCAAGGATTAAAACACCCCTATTGCGCGACTTTTCAAAAAGGCTTATAATATAAGGGTAAATCCCGCACTAACTTTTGACTTTTTTAATTTTGGCGCGAAGCGCCGGTCAAAAGTTAGTGCTGGATAAATTAGGGGACATAATAATAATTAATTAACTCCCGATCAAACGGGACAAAAAGCAATGGCAAAAATGACAAAAGCACAGCTGATGTCAGCGCTAGCTGAAAAAACCGGACTTCCAAAAAAGGATGTCGTCGGTTTTATGGATACGCTTGTTGAAATGGCGTATTCAGAAGTGAAGAAGAGTGGAATTTTCATTCTTCCTGGATTCGGAAAAATGGTAAAGGTTAACCGAAAGGCGCGAGTTGGAATCAATCCAGCTACAGGAGCAAAAATCAATATTGCTGCAAAAACTGTAGTAAAATTCCGATTGGCAAAAGCTGCTAAGGAAGCGGTTCTGTAATTTTACTTGAAGTATAGAAAAAAGATCCTGTGAAAATGGGATCTTTTTTATTACTTTTTTCGCCACTTTCTTTTTCCGCAAAAATAATTTCTTGTACTTTTTCTCTCCGCGAGAAAAAGTACCAAAAAGAGCTCTCAGCCCAATTTTGTCTCCGACAAATTTTCAGCTTGCTCGCTAAAATTTATGTTCCGCTTCGCTCCATAATAAATTTTTTAACGCTCGCAAACTTCAATTTGTTTCGTCGTCAAAATAGGCTGAATGAAAAATAAAACACAAAATGGTATAATTAAAATATGCAAAAGGAAATAATATTAAACAACCAAAAAATCCCCTATACTTTTCGAAAAAGCCGGAGAGCGAGATGTATGCACCTTACGATCAAAACAGATGCCAGTTTGGTTGTGAGTGTGCCGTGGTGTCTAAGCGAAAAATATGTGGAAAAATTTATCCATGAAAAAGCGCAGTGGATACTTGAAAAGTTAGAATATTTTAGAAATAGAACATCAAACCTGCCACCGGCAACTAGGAAAGATTATTTGAAATATAAAGAGTTGGCGCGGGAAATTGCTGAAAAGAAACTGGCCTATTTTAATGAAGTTTATAATTTTTCAATTGGTAGAGTTTCTATTCGAAATCAAAAAACCCGCTGGGGGAGTTGTTCCAAGTCGAGAGATCTGAATTTTAGCTACCGAATAATCTATCTTCCTGAAAATCTTTGCGATTATATAATCGTCCACGAGCTTTGCCATATCGGCGAATTTAACCACTCCAAAAAATTCTGGGCGCTGGTCGAAAAAACCGTGCCGGAATATAAGAAAATAAGGAAGGAAGTTAGAAAAATTTAATAAATTTCAATCTTTCCTTCCGGAAAGATTTTTTTAATGGCCAATTCAAGATCGGCTGTGTTTTTTATGCAATATGGCGTTTCGAGTTTTGAGCCACCGATAGAAAGATAAACTTTTGAACTTCCAAGTTCACAGCGGTCGAAAAAGGAAGAAAGATTTTTGAGAATTTCTTTGTCAAAATTATTTGGCAATGTAATAATTATTTTGGAAAATTCCTTCGTCCTCTCGTGACTGGAGGGGGACTTTTGATGGCCGTTTTTATCTTGTGTTTTTTGAACTCTTTTGAAATTTTCCAAATCCTGAAAGCTTATGGATTTCGCGCTGTCGCAAAGCAGTTTCATTTCGCCGTCTTTGTCGGAAATTTTTCCGGTGGCTAAAATTATTTTTTCTTCTTCCCAAACGGAACCGGTCGTTTCCAGTGTTTTTGGAAAAACCAAAATTTCCATTCGGGAGCTCATATCTTCCACGGTGGCAAAAGCCATCATCTTTTGATTTTTAAGATAAATCTTTTTTATTTTCGAAATTATTCCGCCGATAGAAACATTTTGCCCGACCATCTGGGAATTTATATTTCGAATTGGAACGGCCATTTTTTCCAAATACTGCTGGAATTCTCGAACCGGATGATCGCTGATATAAAGTCCGAGCAGTTCTTTTTCCCAAGCCAGCTTTTCTTTTTTAGAAGCTTCAGGAGAAGGCTCTAATTTTATTTCTGGAAGCTTAATATCCGCTTCTCCAAAAAGACTGTTTTGCCTGGAGTTATTTATTTTTTCCAAATTTTTGCTGTGAGCTAGGATATTTTCGATCGAAGCCAGAACTGCATTTCTTTCCGAAAATTCTTCGAGTGCCCCGACTTTTGAGAGCGCTTCAATTGATTTTTTGTTGAGATCTTTATGCTGAACTCTTTCAATAAAATTAGTAAGACTCAAAAATTTTCCCTGCCTACCGGCAGGCAGGCGTCTTTTTCTTTCTTTCACGATTTCATGAGCAACCGTGTGCCCGACATTTTTTACGGCATTTAGTCCGAAGCGAATTTTTTCTTCCTTGGTTTCAGGATTAATTATTACGGCGAATTCTTCAAAACTTTCATTGACATTGGGAGGCAAAACTTCCATTCCCATTTCTCGACACTCTGCCACTTCAATCGCAATGCGATCAATATTATCTTGATCAGATGTGAGAAGCGCGGCCATAAATTCGGCGGGAAAATGCGCTTTAAGATAAGCAGTTTGATATCCAATAAGCGCATAACAAGCGGCGTGACTTCTGTTGAATCCATATCCGGCAAAAGGTTCAATATAAGAAAAAACTTTTTCACCGACTGTTCCGGCGATACCTTGATTCATACAGCCTTCTACGAATTTTTGTTTTTGTTCGGCAATGAGCGTGAAAATTTTCTTACCCATCGCTTTTCGAAGGACATCCGCTTCGCCCAAAGTGAATCCAGCAAGTGATTGGGCGATTTGCATTACTTGTTCTTGATAAACTGCGACGCCGTAAGTTTTTTCCAAAATTGGTTTTAGGTTCGGGTGTAGATATTTTATTTCCCGTTCCCCGTGTTTTCTGGCGATAAAGTCCGGAATCCAATCCATCGGACCGGGGCGATATAGCGCTACCATGGCGATAATATCTTCAAAATCAGTTGGTTTCAATTGTTTTAGATATCTTTTCATGCCGGAACTTTCCAGCTGAAACACTCCGGTGGTTTGGGCAGTTTGAAGAAGTTTGAAAGTTTTTTTGTCATCAAGCGGAATGTCATCAATATTTATTTCCATTTCTTTGGTTTTTCTAACTATGCGTAAAGTATTTTGAATGATGGTTAAGTTCTTGAGTCCCAAAAAGTCCATTTTGAGAAGTCCGATTTTTTCCACGAAGCTTGATTTGGTCGAAGAAGAGTATTGTGTCACTGTTCCATCGCCTTTGCCGATTATTTTTTGGAGCGGAGTATATTCTGTTACGGGATTTTTTGTAATGACCACTCCGCAAGCATGCATAGACGCGTGGCGCACTACGCCTTCAAGGCGCATTGCGCTGTCGATTAATTTTTTTCCGCCCTCGTCATTTTTTTGCAGATCTTGAAATTCTTTTACTTGCTCCAGTGCGTCAGGAATGGAAGAAAACATTGGAATCATTTTGGCGGTTTTGTCGCAAAATTCGTAGGGAAGTCCAAGCGCTCTTCCGGCGTCTCGAATTGCAGCTCTCGCGGCCATTGTTCCGAAAGTGATAATTTGCGCCACATGATCATTGCCGTATTTTTTTCGGACATATTCCAAAACCTCGTCTCGGCGATCATCGGCAAAATCCATATCCACATCAGGCATCGAAATTCTTTCGGGGTTTAGAAATCTTTCAAAAAGCAAATCATATTTAATTGGATCAATATTAGTAATTCCGATAAGATAAGAAACAAAACTGCCAGCAGCGCTTCCTCGTCCGGGTCCGACAACGATCCCTTGCGACCGTGCCCAGTTGACGAAATCTTGGACGATCAAGAAATATGAAGCAAAGCCGGTTTTTTTGATGACCGAAAGTTCATAATCCATTCTTTGCTGATGCTCTTCGGTTGCCTCGCCTCCGAATTTTTTTTGAAAACCTTCTTTCGTGAGTTTCAAAAGATAAGTTTCGGCGTTGTAGCCTTCTGGCACATCAAATTCAGGGAGTTGGATTTCGCCCAATTTTATTTTCAAATTACATTTGTCCACAATTTTTTGAGTATTTTCCAGCGCTTCGGGAACATCTTTGAAATGATCAGCCATTTCCTCTGGGCTTTTGAGATAAAGTTCAAACTCCATAAGATTCATCCGGTTAGTTTCAGTGACTTTTCGGTTAGTCTGAATGCAAAGCAAAATATCTTGGATTTCGTTATCTTCTTTTTTTACATAATGAATGTCGTTAGTCGCAACTAGAGGAATATTATATTTTTTAGAAATTTTAATCAGCGCTTCATTAGCGATAGCTTGATTTTCAAATTTAGGATGATTTTGGATTTCAAGATAAAAATTCCCAACTCCAAAAATTTCTTGATATTCCAGCGCTAGCTTTTCTGCTTTTTCCAAATTTCCATTTACGGCATTCGATGGAACTTCTCCTTCAACGCAAGCAGACAGCCCGATGAGCCCTTTGGAATATTTCCGAAGTAGTTCCCGGTTGATTCTGGGTTTGTAATAAAATCCTTCCAGGTGCGCAACAGAAATAAGTTTCATTAAATTTTTATAACCGACCTCATCTTTGCAAAGCAAAATCAAATGGTAGCGGGTTTTATCTTCCTGCGTGTTATTTTTGCTCAAATAATCTCCGGCCGTAACATACATTTCACAGCCTATAATCGGCTTTATCCCTTTTTCTTTAGCTTTAATATAAAATTCAATCGCGCCATAAAGCACGCCGTGATCAGTAATGGCCAAACTATCCATCCCGAGTTCTTTGGCACGATCAAGAATCTCGTCGACCTTGGCGAGACCGTCTAATAAAGAGTAGTGAGTGTGGACGTGGAGATGAGTGAACTTCATAAACAATTTTTGAATTTTTAAATTTTTAATTTTATAAATAAATCTTAAATTAGAATTTTTAAACATTAAAAATTAAAGCATTATTTAAAAATTACAAAATTAAAAATTATAAAATTTGAGATAAAATAAAACCACCAAATTCTATTTAGCGGTTTGAAAATAATGTAATTAATAAAGCTTTCATAATATCGTTTTCTCCTCATAGCCCGGGTTGCCCCTTTGGGTTTTGCAGAAGAATTTATTTCAAATAAATTATAGCATAATATTTAAAAAGCAAAAAGGATTTCCGTAAATGTTCTACGAAAATCCTTTGAAGATGATGGTCTGTCTTTGCAGATTATGATTCAACCTCATGTGCCAATTTATTTAATGGCAGAAAGAAGCTCTTTTGTTGTGATGTGAAGATGATTAAAAGAACTTCTTGGTCTTACGATGTAACAGTAACCCTTTCCGGTTTTCTTTGGTCCAGAAATAATAACAACTCGCAATCCTGGTGGAATAGTAGTCTCTTCAAGTGAATCATATTTTTCCTGATCATCCTTATGCCTGGGATGCTTTTCGCAAATACCAATCGGGCTTATTCTAACGAAAGAGCCCTTTTCGATTACCTGATTGCAAGCCAAACCTTGTTGCACGCTTATTGCATTTGGGCAATTTTGGCAACAAGGGATGTTAAGAACTTCGTAATTTACTCTCTTATCTTCATCTTCTCTCACGGCTGCCTCCTTTTGAATGGATTGTTTTTTTATTTCAAAAAATGGTAGCATACATATATGCAAAAGTCAACATTTGAATTAGAAGAAAAATTAATTGCCGAAGGATACGAGCTGATTATTGGCGTTGATGAAGCGGGGAGAGGACCACTGGCCGGTCCTGTTGTTGCATGTGCGGCGGCGATTAAATGTCATCCTGATCCGCCGACTGGCGGAGAAGGATCTCGTACTAATTTCAATAATTCTACTTCTGCGGGATTCTTCGCATCCGCTCAGAATGACAAGGCGTTTAATTTAATACGCGATTCCAAAATGCTTTCAGAAAAGCAAAGAGAAAGTCTTTTTGATTTCATCCACGAAAATTTTTATGTCGGCGTGGGAATTTGCGATCATCACACAATTGATCGGGTAAATATTTTGGAAGCAAGCTTTCTGGCGATGAAAAGCGCAGTGGGCGAAATTATTAGAATTATGAATCAAGAATCAGGAATTATGAATAAAAAGTCCCTAATTCATAATTCAAAATTCATAATTCTATTAGACGGCAACAAAAAAATTCCAAATTTTTCTATGGAACAGCAGGCAATTGTAAGTGGAGACAAATTAGTGAAATCTATTTCAGCCGCATCAATTATTGCCAAAGCGACAAGAGATCGCATAATGAAAGAAATGCACAAAAAATATCCCGAGTATAATTTTCTTCAGCATAAAGGCTATGGAACAAAAATACATATGGATGCGCTCAAAAAATATGGCCCGTGCGAAATTCATCGAAAAAGTTTCCGGCCAGTTCGAAAAAGCATGGTAAATTTCTCCTAACATTGAATGTTAGTAAATTGATTATAAAATATGTATTATAATTTATCCTTAAATACTGGAGTATTTAAGGATAAGTTGTTGTTGATAAATAGAACTGTTTTTACAAAACAGATAAGAGGTAAATGAGTTGATAATTATGTATATTTAAGCTAGTATAAAGTTATGAAACACGAAATTCAAAAATTTTTAGAGAAAGCCATAAAAACCCTCGGATATGATATAAAAGAGGTTGATGTTGATTATCCAAAAAACGAGGTTTTTGGCGATTATACGACCAATGTGGCGATGGTTTTGAGCAAGAGCGTGAAAAAAAATCCGATGACGGTGGCGGAAGAGATAGTTGCTGTCATTGCGAGCGAAGTGAAGCAATCTCAAAATAGTAAAATTAAACTAAAAAAGAATGAGATTGCCACGTCGCCTTCGGCTCCTCGCAATGACGAAAATATTTTCGAAAAAATAGAAATTGCTAAACCGGGCTATATAAATTTCTATCTTTCAAAAGAATATTTACAAAATAAAATCGGCGAAATAAATAAGCAGAAAAATAAATTCGGCGAAAGTAAAAACGGGAAAGGGATAAAAGTTAATAATGAATTTATTTCTGCCAATCCGACCGGTCCGCTTCATCTGGGTAATGGACGAGGAGGATTTTTGGGCGATGTAATTGGAAAAATTTTAGAAAAATCTGGGTATGATAATGTTAATGAATATTATGTGAATGACGCTGGAGAGCAAGTTTTGAAATTGGGGCATAGTGTGGCGAAAGACAGCGAAGCGGTTTATGCCGGAGATTATATAGACGAATTAAATAAAAAATTTAAAGGTGCCGAGGATATTAAAAAAATTGGAGAAAAATCTGGTAAAATTATTTTGGATAAAATTATCAAAAAAACAGTCAAAGAAAAAATGCAGATTAATTTTGATAGCTGGATTTCTGAAAAGAAAGATTTATATGACAGCGGATATGTCGAAAAGGCAATTGAAAAATTGAAAAAGAAGAAGCTGACTTATGAAAAAGATGGAGCCTTGTGGCTTGAGACGACAAAATTTGGCGATGACAAGGATCGAGTTTTGGTCAAAAAAGACGGGCAAAAAACTTATTTTGCATCTGACTGCGGATATATTTTGAATAAAATAGAAAGAAAATTTGAAAAGATTATTGAAATTTGGGGAGCGGATCACCATGGCTACATTTCAAGATTTAAAGCTGCCACCGAAGCACTTGGTTTCAAAGGCGAACTGAAATTTGTTATTGTTCAGCTGGTTAGATTAGTAAAAGACGGCAAGGAAGCGAGAATGAGCAAGCGTGCCGGGAATATTGTTTATATTGATGAATTAATTTCGGAAGTTGGCTTGGATGCTGTGAGATTTTTCTTTCTTATGTATGACGCCAACACGCACATGACTTTTGATTTGAATTTGGCGAAAGAAAGATCTGAGAAGAATCCGGTGTATTACATTCAATATGCATATGCGAGAATTGCAAACATACTTGCGAAAAGTCAAAAGCTGAAAGTCAAAAGTCAAAAGTCAGGAAATTTATCTTTATTAACTCACGAAAAAGAGCTGAATTTAATCCGCGAGCTCAATAAATTTCCAGAACTTATTGAAAGCATATCAAAAAATTACGAAGTGCACCGTTTGCCGTATTATGCGATAAATTTAGCGGATAAATTTCACTCATTCTACAATGATTGCAAAGTAATAGATGAAGAAAATCCAGAGTTGACCAGTGCTAGACTAAACCTTATAAATGCTGTTAAAATAGTATTAGGAGAAACACTACGAATTCTTGGCGTAAACGCGCCAGATAAAATGTAAAATAAAATTTTATGCGAATAGGAATTGATGCTCGAACAATATTAAATCCGGAAAAAGGTGAAGCGATCGGGGTGGGTCATTATACCTACCAGCTTATTCGGCATTTGATTGAAATCGACAAAGAAAACGAATATGTTTTGTTTTTCGATTTTAGAGTTCGCGAAAAAGATGTCAAAAAATTTGAGCGTCCCAATGTGAAGATAAAATTTTATCCTTTCTCGGATTATAAAAAATATTTGCCAGGAGCATACAACGAAATTTTGGGAACGGCGACTTTGATGAAAGAGAACTTGGATATCGTCCATTCTACTTCTCCGATGAGCCGGATTCCAGTCGGATATCGCGGGAAAACCATTGTCACGATTCATGACTTAGCGGTATATAAAGTGCCGGATGTTTTTCCAAAACTCAAGAGCGCAAAAATCAAGACAACGATGAGCCTTATGGTTTCTAAGGCGGACAATATAATTGCAGTTTCGCAGTCGACTAAAAATGACATTGAAAATATTTTCAAATACGACGGCGAAAAAATCAAGGTGATTCATAGCGGTTTTGACAGAAGACTTTTTGAAGAGTCAAATATTACGCACGAAAAAGTTTTAGAAAAGTATGGAATTCCAATGGATGAAAAATATATACTGTTCCTTGGTACGATTGAACCGATAAAAAATATCACAAGGCTTCTAGAAGCTTTCAAAATTTTCAAAGAAAAATGTTTGAAATCAGGCGGAAAATGCCAGCATAAATTAATTTTAGCTGGAAAAAATGGATGGCTCGCCGGAGAATACAAACAGATTGTGAAAGATTTGGGAATCGCCAAAGATGTAATTTTTACCGGTTATATTATTGGCGATGAACTGGTTCCGCTTTTCAAAAATGCTGAATTTTTTGTGATGCCTTCTCTTTATGAAGGATTTGGGATGACAGTGCTTGAAGCTTTCGCGACCGGCACGCCAGCGATTGTTTCCAATGTTTCTTCTATTCCGGAAGTAGCAGGAGAGGCAGCCTATTTTGTTGATCCGATGAATACGGAAGAAATTTCTGAAGCGATGATGAAACTAGCAATGGATGACAAATTGAGATACGACCTTCGCCAAAAAGGATTTAAGCAAGTTGAGAAATTTGACTGGGAAAAAACAGCTAAAGAAACTCTAGAAGTTTATAAAAATGTTTAAGAAAGTAGATTCCAAAATGAATTTCCCTGAAATGGAAAAGGGAATTTTAAATTTTTGGGAAGAGAATAAAATATTTGAAAAGTCAGTGGAGAATCGAAAAGATTGTCCGCTTTATACTTTTTATGATGGGCCGCCGTTTGCCACCGGCTCTCCCCATTATGGTCATCTTGTTGGCAGTGCAATGAAAGATATTGTACCGAGATTTTGGACAATGAAAGGACGATATGTTCCGCGAGTTTGGGGTTGGGATTGTCATGGACTTCCAATTGAAAACATTGTCGAAAAAGAATTAGGCTCAAAGGCGAAAAAAGATATTGAAAAATTAGGCGTGGATAAATTCAACGAACTTTGTCGGTCAAAGGTTTTGGAATATGTGGCAGATTGGAAAAAAACCATTAGGCGCTTCGGGCGTTGGGCGGATATGGAAAATGCCTATAAAACAATGGATCTGTCCTATATGGAATCAGTTTGGTGGGTTTTCAAAGAGCTTTATGACAAGGGTCTGGTTTATGAAGGCTATCGTTCAATGCATATTTGTCCGCGCTGCGAAACAACTCTTTCTCAATCCGAAGTAGCGGAAGGGTATAAGGATGTGAAGGATTTGTCGGTAGTGGCAAAATTTAAAATAAATTATATGCTAGGCAAAACTGGCAGAGGAGTAGGCGCCTTAATAACAAATGATAAGGGAGAAATTTTATTAATCCATAGAAATGAAAAAGGAAGAAAAATTACTTGGGCCTTGCCAGGCGGGAAGGTAGAAAAAGGCGAAACTTTTAGAGAGGCAGTAGAAAGAGAAGTTAAAGAAGAGTTGGGTGTTGAAATTCAATCATTAAAAGCTTTTGTTAAAAAACCTTATATTTTTGAAGGAAGGCTTTTTGAAACTGTCTGCTATGAAGTAAAAGTGAAAAGCGAACCAAAAAATATGGTTCCAGATGAAGCAGATAAAATCGGATGGTTTTCTATTGATAAGCTTCCAAAAATGGATTACCCATCTTCGGATGATAATATTGATATTTATAAAAAAAATCTTCAGACTGATGTTGATGAAAATATTGAAAACCAATTGCCTAAAGTATATGCCTTAGCTTGGACTACCACTCCGTGGACGCTTATCGGAAATGTTGCTTTAGCTATAAACAAAAATATTTCCTATGTAATGGTCAAATCCGGAGACGAATATTTTATTTTAGCCAAAGAAAGACTTGAAGAAGTATTTAAGAATAATGAATATGAAATAATGAGCGAGATTAAAGGAGAGCATTTGGTAGGATTGTCTTATGAGCCTCTTTTTGATTATTACGCTAAAGATGAAAAGCTTGCTAACCATGAAAACGGCTGGAAAATTTATGCCGGAGATTTTGTGACGACGGAAGAAGGAACGGGAATTGTGCACATTGCGCCGGCTTTTGGAGAAGATGATATGAATTTAGGGAAAAAAGAAAAGTTGCCTTTTATTCAGCATGTTGGAATGGATGGAATAATCCGACCGGAAGCGGAAGATTTTTCCGGAATGCATGTGAAACCGGAAAATGACACACAAAAGACAGATGTGGAAATAATAAAATATTTAGCGAAAAAGAATTTACTTTTTGCCAAGGAAAAATACGAGCATTCCTATCCTCATTGCTGGCGCTGTGAAACACCGCTAATAAATTATGCCACTTCTTCTTGGTTTGTGAATGTTGAAAAAATAAAAAAAGATCTTTTGAAAAACGCAGAAAAAATAAATTGGTCGCCTGCACATATTAAAAATGGAAGATTTGGCAATTGGCTGGAATCAGCCCGTGATTGGTCGATCTCTCGGCAAAGATTTTGGGCATCCGTTATGCCGATTTGGAAATGCGATTGCGGAGAGATAAAAGTTATCGGTTCAGTTAAGAAATTAGAAGAATTAAGTGGAGAGAAAATTTCTGATATTCACAAGCATGTTGTGGATAAGATAACTTTTAAATGCAAATGTGGAGGCGAGATGAAAAGAATTCCGGATGTTTTGGACACCTGGTTTGATAGCGGTTCAATGCCCTACGCCCAAATTCACTATCCGTTTGAAAATAAAGAAGTTTTTGAAAAGGGATTTCCGGCGGAATTTATCGCTGAAGGAGTTGATCAAACTCGTTGCTGGTTTTATTATTTGCATCTTATTTCTACGGGAATAAAAAGTTCCAGAGCCTATAATAATGTTGTGGTCAACGGAATAGTTTTGGCCGAAGACGGAAAGAAAATGGCCAAAAGGCTCAAAAATTATCCTGACCCGAATTATGTTTTGGAAAAATACGGCGCAGATGCCTTGAGATTTTATCTGACTTCTTCAAGTGTGATGCAGGCAGAAAACTTGAATTTCAAGGAATCGGATTTAGCTGATCTTGTGCGCGGAATGTTTCGTATGCTTTGGAATTCGTATTCTTTTTTTATTCTCTATGCAAATATAGATAAGTTTGAAAGTCGAAAGTCGAAAGTCGAAAGTCGAAATAATCTATTGGATCGATGGATAATTTCAGAATTAAATATGCTCATTAAGGAGATAAATGCAAATATGGAAAATTATGAGCTCACGCGCGCGGCCAGATGTTTTCCCAAATTCATCGACAATCTTTCTAATTGGTACATTCGCCGAAGCCGAAAGAGATTTTGGAAATCAGAAAATGATACTGACAAAAACGAAGCTTATGAAACTTTGTATTATGTTTTGATAACTTTAGCGAAATCAATGGCGCCGTTTACGCCGTTTGTCGCGGAAGAAATTTGGAGGAACCTCTCGGGTTGTCATGCTGAACTTGTTTCAGCATCTTCTGAGGAGATCCCGAAACAAGTTCGGGATGACAATTTTTGTTCCGTACATTTGGAGAATTTCCCTCTGGCAGATGAAAAAATGATTGATGAAAAGTTAAATGAAGAAATGGCAAATGTTCGCGCGATAATCAGCGAAGGTTTGCAGCTTCGCGCCAAAGCGGGAATAAAAGTGAGACAGCCTTTGCAAGAAGTAAGAATTAAGAAGCAAGAATTAAGCGAGGAGTTAAGAAATATTATAAAAGAAGAATTAAATGTTAAGGAAGTAATTTTTGATAAAAAACAAGAAGAAGAGGTTAAGCTTAAGACTGAAATTACTCCTGGACTCAAACTTGAAGGCCAGGCGCGAGAGGTCGTTCGTTTTATTCAAGAAATGCGAAAAGAAGCGGGGTATGAAGTTGACAATCGAATCAGAATAACTTATAGTGGCGAATCAGAGATCTTTAACAACTTGGAACTTAAAAAATTAATCACCAAAGAAACTTTGGCGAATGAAATATTATCTTCTGGCGAAATCTCCGAAGTTGATCTTAAAAAAACTTTTGAGATTGACGGAAAAAAAATAGAAATAGGGATTCGAAAAATATAACTTTCTTAAATTGGGAGAGGAAAAATGGAAGAAAAAATTACTTTTGCACGTTTTTTAAGGGCAATAGAAGCTTCTTTTGGCGCTGGTTTAGCTTCTGCTGGATTGCTGGCCATGCTTTTCGATTTTGCAGTTAGCGAAAAAATAGGAGATTTTTTCTACTGCAATATAATTTTCGAATTGAAAAAATGGAATGCGCCTGCTGTTATTCCATTGGCCATTTGTATTTGGTTAGCACCAGCAATTTTAGGCACTGTATTTGCTTATTTTGGACTGAAAGGATTTTTAAAAAAATGATATTTTATTAAGGGGGCGGTTTCGTGTCGAGGCACAACCGCCCTTGATTTTTCTCTGACGCCTTGCCAAGAGGCGAAAAATCTGCTATAATAGGTATGTAAGTGGCTTAGGAAAGCCACGAATACATTAGAAATCGGGTGAAAAGCCCGCTTTTTTTATTTTACGAAATACGAAATGAGCGAAATACGAAACATCCAAACTCCCTTTTCGTACTTTCGTATTTAGTATTAATTTCGTAGTTCGTAAAGGATAGATATGATTAAAAAACTAAAAATCAAATTAATAGAGGAATTTTTTGTGGAAACTGTGGCAATTGCAGTTATGTTTTTTATTTTTGCCGCTCCGATTATTGCCAGTGAAATTACGCCGGACAAAGTCATAAAACTAGTCAACATTGCCCGCGAAAAAGAAGGACTGGAACCGCTTATCCAAAGCGACACCCTGATGCGAGTTGCCGGCGACAAATTAAATGACATGATTGATAATAATTATTTTGCCCATACTTCGCCAACTGGAAAAACTCCTTGGTCTTGGTTTGAAAAAGAAAATTATGATTATAAATATGCCGGAGAAAATTTAGCGATAAATTATGAATCTGCAGAAGAGCAGCAAGCGGCCTGGATGAAAAGCCCGACTCACCGAAAAAATATTTTGAATCCTAATTACAAAGAAATTGGCGTGGCGTTTGGCGCTGGAGAAATAAAAGGGGACATGTCGCTTATCGCAATCCAAGAATTTGGGACAAGAGCCGGAGCAATGGTGGCTTCCAAAGAAGGCGAAAATTTTATTTTCCAAAAAGGATCGGAATTACTCCAAGAAAGCACGAAAATTATCCCGCAAGTTTTGTCGGTAAAATCGCAAAAAGCGGAAAATTCTAAAATAGAAAGCAAAAGCAATGTCAGAATCGACCCATCCAAAATCTGGCCGGAAGCGTCAGATAGCTTATCCTTAGTTTCAGTGTTACTGCTTCTCGGGTCTCTCGTCCTTCTCCCGATTTCTTTTCTGGCGGTTGCTTACGACAAGATATATCTGCTTTATGAAATGAAAAAAAATTGATTTAATATATAGAGTAAAAAACAAAAATAAATACAAAAAGGGGAACAAAAAAATTAAAGGCTAGATTCCTTGCCTTTCCCTAGAATATTAGGGAACAAAAACAAAAAACTCCACTAGTTGGAGTTTTTGATTTGGCAAAAAATATTAAACCACCGAATTTTCCCTTTGTCAAGCCAAAATGTGTGGATAACTTACGCTTGACTATTGATGTAGCATTGATAAAATTGAAGGCAAGAAACAAATATAATTAAAAGTTCTGCGATGGAGGGTTGCGGAATTGAAATACGGGTGATGAAACTATTCTTTTGGAATAAAAAGAGTATTTCAGTTTTTGAAGGCCAATCGCTGGCTGTCATATTAAGTTGTGGCAATTAGCGATTGGCTTTTTATATTTCTAGCAATTTAATCCCTCCGCCTTGGAGGGACCCGAAAAGGAGGAGGGTTTGAATTTTGAAAAATAAAAAAGCTAATAACGGTCGAGGGTGAATAGGCTACCCTAAATGCCAAAAATTAATTAATAATAATTAATAAAATAATATGAAAAAAATTCTATTAAGCCTCGTGGTAATTGTAGCTGTAGCTGCAATTGCGGGAGGAGCAACATATTCATACTTCAGCTCTTCAGCTGTAAGCAATGACAATACTTTCGGAACAGGAACTTTGGATCTGCAAGTAGCCGATGGAGATGAAAGCTTTGCTAAAAGCATCACTGCTTCTTATGGTGGAGCCAATTTAGCTCCTGGGGATATTCTTCCTGAACAAACAATTCAAGTGAACAATGACGGAACATTGAATGCTAATCATTTGGATCTGACAGTGACTTTGACTGGCGATACCGATTTAGCACAATACATTGTTTATCCAACAAGCATTGCTAACTCCTTAAGATTTGGAAAAGACAAAACTGGTCCTGGATCAGTGAGATTTGATGTTCCTAATTATACTGCTGGTGATCTAGAATATGGTATTTACAATGGTCTAGATGGATCATATTTCTATGGTCCTGCAGGACCAGCTAACGGTCTTCCAACAGGTGCTGGAGGTGGAATGGATAGGGATATGGATGGAAAAGTTACACTGAAAGACTTAGCAGCTGGAAAAATTAGAATAACTTCAGGAACAATTAATGACGGAATTGCTGCTGGAACTACTGCGACACTTTGGGCTAATGCTCAAATTGATCCTCTCACAGGCAACGATATGCAAGGAAAGACTGTTGTAGCTACTTTTTCTTGGGAATTACACCAAGACGCTTCACAGTTCTAGTCCAATCTTTTTTCACTCCGCAGAAAACTGCGGGGTGAGTAGAGGGAGGAATATAAAAGCTAAATTATGATGGGTAAAATATTTAAAACAATAATCAATACAGTCCTGCTTTGTTTAGTTGTAATTGGAATTTTTGTAGTTTTTTCTTTTGTTCCATTTCCTGGAAATTATAAGATTTATACTGTGCAAACAGGATCAATGTCCCCAGCAATTCATACTGGCAGTTTGATTTTCGTAAAACCCATGAGTGATTATAATGTTGGTGATATTGTTACGCGAAGAACCAAAGATTCCAAAACAACAATAACTCATCGGATTATTTCTAAAGAAGAAATGGGTGGAAAAATAGCTTTTGAAACCAAAGGTGATGCTAACGATGGATCGGATGGCGAGAAATTTACGGATGTAGGTATTGTTGGAAAAACTTTTCTAGTTATTCCGTTTTTAGGATATCCAGTAAGTTATGCTAGGACTGTGCAAGGCTTAATTCTTATTATAATTATTCCAGCGATAATAATAATTTATGATGAAGCGCAAAAGATAAAAAAAGAAGTTTTGAAAAAAATTGATTATCGAAAAAGAATAAAAAAAAGAGAAGAGACTTTGAATAATAAAGAAGAAAAAAATGAAGAAGAAAAGATATAAATCAAAGATTAATGCCAGAATCAAAAAATTAGTCGGGAGACTGGGAATATTTTTGGCTATGTTTTTTCTTGCTATTGGAATGACTAAAGTTTCTGGGACAAATTCTTTTTATACTAGTAACGCAATTTCAGATGGAAATATTTTCACATTTGGATATTGGGTTCCGCCCGTAATCTCAATTTCCAGCCCATCTTTGGGGGATGAATGGCAAGTTGGATCATCGCACAATATAACTTGGACAGCTTCATCTGCTGATCCTTCGGCGACCGCAGGAATGTTAATTGATATTGATTATGCTTGCGATAGTGATCCGTGGACGAATATTGCAACTGGAACAGATAATGACGGAAGCTATTCTTGGACAGTGCCAACAGATATTTCTGACAGTTGCAAGGTAAAAATAACGGCAACCGATTCGCATTCGCTTACTGCTTCCGAGGAGAGCGACGAATTTGAAATTTCTTATATGATAGTTCTCAATGAATTTGTGCCATATCCAGCAGTAGGACTTGATGAAATGGTGGAAATCTATAATTATGGGACAGAACCAGTAAATGTTAATAATTGGTTTATCACTGATAATCAAGGACCAGCCTCTCATCGAAGACTTATTGATTCAGCGCACAGTGACACGGGGAGCACGACAATCAATCCTTCATCTAATCGATTTTTAGTAATTGAAAATTATGCCGATTTTTATCTGAATAATACCGGCGATGATGAAGTTCAGCTTTATGACAGTGCGGGAAATTTAATTGATAGTCATGATTATTCAAATGCGGTGCAAGGAAAATCATACGCGAGAATTCCAGATGGTGTTGGCAATTGGGTAGATCCAGTGCCGACGCCGGGAGAAAAAAATAATTCGAGCAATGATCTGGATGATATGCAAAAATATTACAAAGAGGCTTGCTTCAAGGATGGAAAACCGATTTGCAAAGAAAGTTTTTTGAAATCCCTAGGTCTTTTGAAAGAAGAAAAAATAGAAGAAGTTGTTCTGGTAGCAGACGAAATAGTTGAAAATCCGGAAGTTCCAGTTGAAGATATCGCCAGCGATAATACTACTGACGGCACTATTTCGAATGATGATAATTCTGTTTCTGACAGTGTAAGTGAAACTGGTGGGACCGAAGCAAATTCTAGCGAGGAAGTTTTAGATGACCAGCAAGCTGGAGATGATTCACAAAATGATTCAAAAGAAGGAATTAGCGAAACAGCAGAAGTAGAAGAAAATATTTCCGAAGAAAATAAGAAAGAAGAGGAGCCCAAAGAAGAAAAAGAAGAAGTTGTTTCTGAAATAAAAGAAGAAACTAAAATTGAGGAAAATAAAACCAAAGAAGATAAAAGCGGGACGCAGGAAGAAATAAAGAAAGAGGAAGCAAAAACAGAGGGAATCAAAGAAGATAAAGGAGTCAAAGACAAAGAAGAAATAAAAAAAGATGACGAAAAAAAGGAAGATGCTAAAATAGAGGAAAATAAAAAAGAAGAAGTAAAAGCGGAAGAAAAGAAAGATGAGGAGAAAAAGGAAGAAAAAAAGAAAGAGGAAAGCAAAAAAGAAGAAGAAAAGTCTGACGATAAATCTGCAAAAAAAGAACCTGCCTCATCGGCAGGCAAGGATGAAAAATAAAATCAAGGAGCAGAATGTTTTAAAAGTATAAATTCTTAAATAGAGGAAATAATGAAAAAATATTTTATCAAAAATTTAGCGGTAATTTTTTTAGGAGCAATCTTTCTGATTGTGCCGGCAAATTTTGCGCTGGCGGATGATGAGATTGATGTGGAATTTTTAAGCGGAGAGAATGTTGATGGCGATGATATTTTTGATGAAAGCAATATTTATCCCGGCTGGGAACAGTCAAAAACAATTAGGGTGGAAAATGAAAGCACGACAGACGATACTAATTTATATTTTACCTTCGATGTTAATGGCGACAAAAAATTAGCAAAAAAATTGAAATTATATGTTATTCGTGATTCAGACGATAATTATCGAATCGGCGGTGAAGGTGATCGCTGGACGCTGGAAGAAGCGGATGAAGAAGAACTTTATGTAGATAGACTGGAGACAGAAGAAAGTGAGCGGTATAAAATTAAAATAAAATTTGACGAGGATGCTGGCAATGAATACCAAGGGTTGGAAACAAATTTCGATATCGATTTTAAAATTGAATCAGAAATAGCCGAAGGCGGGACAACTGCCACAACGGAAAGTGAAATTTTGTCCGAAGAAGGCAGAGTTGTTTCCGGAGTGGCAGGAGCAGAAAATCAAGCTGGCGAAAATGAAAAAATTGCCGGATTGGAAAACCGATGTCAAAGCTGGCCGAAATGGGTTTGGATTTTAGTACTTGTGATTTTTGCAATTATTTTTGTGCTGGACGCCAGAAAAAATTATAAGCGCGAAGAATACGGTTGGAAAATTGCGTTGCTTTGGACAATTCTGGCGGTGGCATTCTGGTACTATTTTGACAAATGTCGGGAGTTTGAATGGTTTCTGTATGGCTCAATAATTATTGCAATTGTTTTGCATTTTGCTTTTCTATATTTCCTCCGAAAAAAAATAAAAAAGCCTCTTTAATTTGACTAGAATTTAATTGTATGCTTAAATATTGAGAAGCCTAGAACGCTAGGTTTTTGTTTTTTTAAAAAACAAAGTTATTAAACTTTAATAATATATAAGGGGGCATTATGGAAAAGAAAAAAGCTGTCGTTGTGGACAGTGATGGCTTATCGTTATCTATAACCGTTCTTTTTTTAGAGGATTTAGGGCTTGAAGTATATTGTTTTCTAAATTCCAAAGAAGCTCTGAATTTCATTAAAAATAAACCACAAATTGATCTTTTGGTTGTGGATATAGATAAAACCAAAATTAAAGCTTACAAGTTAATTGAAAAGGTTAAAGAAATTAAGCCAGACATCAAAATTATCTTGATATCAAAAAATGACGAAATTAATACGAATGAGAATGTTTTGAGAATATTGAATTTCAAAGAACTAGAAGCGGCAGTCAATAAAATTATAACTGCTTAACAAAAACCGAAGGAAAAAGGAGAAAGAAATGAAGAAACAAAATCTGACAATTTGTGTGGTTGATGACGAACAAAAAATCCTTAATCTTTTGAAAAATTTTTTAGCAGGAAGAAAAGGAGCTGATGTTCATACTTTCAGTAAGCCCGTAAATGCTCTCTCGTTTCTTAATAACGGCGGAAGGAGTTGTGATATTTTGATAACTGATTTCAATATGCCGATATTAACGGGGATTGATTTGTTCAACTATGCGAAAGAAATTAGTCCGGCGATTAAAACGGTGTGCATTTCGGGAATACCGCAACATGAGGACGAATGCATTGATGTTGGATTTGATGTTTTTCTGGAGAAGCCATTAGTTCTGGAAAAACTTTGGCGGGAAATCTGCCGGCTCGTCTGATCTCAGTAGGTTGTTTTTTAAGAAAAACAAAAGACGCTCTTTTTGCAACTGCACTGGGCGTCTTTTTATTTTCCAAGGAAAATAGTAGAATGAAGTTATGGAATATAAATATAATGCGATAATTTTGAATAAAATAGACACCGGCGAAACTGACCGGGTTTATGTGGTTTATACCTTGGAAGCCGGACGGATTTTGGCGCGGGCGATCGGAGTCAAAAAACCCAATGCGAAACTTGCCGGAAATTTAGAGCCAATCACATACTGCGAAATTTTTTTGGCCAAAGGCAAAGGGCGGGGCAATATTACCGGTGCAATTCCAATTGAGCTTTTTTTTGCTATAAAAGAAAATATTTCTGCTTTGGAAAAAGTTTTCGGAGCGTTGAAAATTTTCAATCGTTTGGTGACGCAAGAGGAAAAAGATGAAAAAACTTTTCAGCTTCTCTTGAACTATCTCATAGCGATGGAAAAGATAACAAAAGAAACAAAGGAGAGCAATTTGAAATTTGATATCCTGACTTTGGGTTTTGTTTTCAAGCTTCTTCAAAATTTGGGCTATGAGATGGAGACAAAAAAATGCGCCAAATGCGCCAAAAAATTGGTGGCGGGAGAAAATTATTTCAATGCGGAAAGAGGCGGAATAATTTGCCCGGCTTGCGCGAGAATGCAAAATAACAAAATTCGGATAACTGACGAAGCGGTGAAACTAATCCGAATTTTCTTGGATAATAAAATTGAAAATCTTGGAAAAATAAAAACGGAAAGCCAAAATCTTCGCAACCCGAAAATTATCGCGATGGAAGCGGTGAGGTGGGTGGTGGGGTAAGTTGATAAAAATCGCAAAATTTAGTATTATAAGAGGGTAAAACAAATAATAAAATATCTAAAACAATCATGTCATTAGACGATATTAAAAATAAATTATACAAAAAGGATTTGCCGGAGCATTTGTCGGAACATGAAATTAGCCAATATGATCCAGCAGGAGCCAAAAATGCAGACGGGGCAGAAAAAAGCGCCGAGGATTTATGGGCAGAAAAGAAAGGATTAGGGCAAGGAGAAAAGAAAGCGATAAAAAAAGGCGTAATTGCTTTTTTTGTTGTTCTTGGCATAATCATTGCGATGGCGGTTTTTATGCTAGTTCGCCAAATGATTTTTCAAGCGGGAAACGCCACAATTGAAATTGTCGGCCCCAGTCAGGCAAACAGTGGAAAACTTTTGACTTATGAAATAAAGTATAAAAATGAAAATCGGCTCACGATAAAAAATGCGGTTTTAAAAATAAATTATCCGGAAAATTTCAAGCCGGAAAATAATCCTGATTTCAAAGCGGAAAGTCTTACCTCCGGAAGCTTTAATATTGGAACAATAAAGGGCAAAAGCGAGGGGAAAGTTGTTTTTAATGGAAAAACTTATAGCCCCAAAGGAGCGCTTATTTATCTCAAAGCAACTCTTTCGTATAATCCTTCCGGATATTCCAGTGAATTCCAAGCTAATAATCAATTAGGAATAAATGTTGTTTCTGCTCCGGTTACTTTGGAAATTTTAGCTCCGCAAAATGCTTCTAACGGCGATGCCGTGGACTATCAAATTAATTATAAAAATGATGGAACAGAACCAATAAATAATTTAACAGTTAAAATAGAATATCCTGATCAATTCACTTTTTCTAATTCCAGTCCCAAGACATCTAAGGATAATAATATCTGGGATATTGGAATCTTAAGTGGAGGACAGAGTGGAAAAATAGTTGCGAGTGGAAAACTAGAAGGAGAAAGGGATAATATTAAAAAAGCAAAGGTAACCATCGGAGCAATGGAGGAAAAAGAATTTGTAGCATATAATTCTGAAAGTGTTGATACTAAAATGGTTTTTTCTCCTTTGACGATAGCTCAAACAGTTAATAAGCAAAAAAATCTCAATGTAAATGCTAATGATACATTAGAAATTGAAATAGCTTATAAAAATTCTGGTAGCATCGGGCTTCGAGATGTAATTATTACGGAAAAAATAGATAGTCCCGTTTTGGATTATGGAACACTTAAGCTTGAAAAAGGGAGTTTCGATATAGATAGCAAAACTATTACCTGGAAAGCTTCCGATATAAAAGAACTAGAAAATTTAGAAGCGAATCAGGAAGGGAAAATATTCTTTTTTATAAAAGTAAATGATATTTTCCCAATCGGAAAGGAAGATGATAAAAATTTTATAATTAAGAGTATAGCCAAAATAGATAGTCCGGATGTGCCAACGCCTATTTCTATGAATAAAATTATTTCTAGCAATGAGATTAATATGAAAGTTAATTCTAAATTAGTTATTGATACAAAGGGCTATTATAATGACAAAAATATTTCTAATTCTGGGCCGATTCCACCGAAAGTCGGAGAAGAAACAACCTACACAATTCATTGGAAAGTGAAAAATGTTTCTAATGATGTTTCCAGTGCTTTGGTTTCAGCTGTTCTTCCGACTAACGCTCAAATGACCGGAAAAATTTTTCCAGAAGATGCGAAAGTTGAATATAATTCGAGAACTAACGCAATTTCTTGGACTATCGGAAATATGAAGTCGGGGACTGGCCTTCTCTCTGATTCTCCTGAAGTGGCTTTTCAAGTAAAAATAAAACCTGCACCGAATCAAGTAGGAAAAGAAGTTGGACTTTTAGGAAAAACAACTATAACTGCGAAAGATCTTTTCACTGGAGCAGATCTCTCGGCAATTTATGAGGGGAAAGGCACTGATCTTCCAGAGGATAGTTCTATAAAAGATGGGGATCGAGTAATGAAATAAAAATGTTTGAGATAAAATCAAAAAGGCCTGCCTCGACTCGCGAAGACAATCGCTTGTCGACACGAGGCGGGGAAAATGGAAGAGTTGGAATAATAAAGCTCAAAAACGGAGAAATTAAGACTCCGTTTTTTATGCCGGACGCGACGCGCGGATTCGTGCGTTCAATTGACAATGAAATTTTGGATAAAAAAATTGGCCTGGAAGCAATACTTATTAATACTTATCATTTGTACCTGAATCCGGGGATGAAAATTATAAAAGAAGCAGGCGATGCACATAAATTTATGAATTGGCCGCTTCCCTTGCTTTCGGATTCTGGAGGATATCAGGTTTTTTCATTGATTCACAAAAATCCGAAACTTGGAAAAATTACCGACGAGGAAGTTATTTTCCGCTCTCCAGCTGACGGCTCAAAACATATTTTGACTCCAGAAAAATCGATTCAAATTCAATTTAATTTGGGAGTGGATATGATGGTATGTTTGGATGATCCGCCACCCAATGATTATTCGCGAGAGAAAATTGCATCGGCGGTTGAGCGAACGATTTCCTGGGCAAAGCGATGCAAAGTTGAATATGAAAAGCAAATTAAAAAAAGAAAAATATCCAATGAAGATAGGCCACTTATATTTGGAGTTATTCAAGGCGGAGAATACTTGGATCTTAGAAAACATTGCACAGAAGAATTGGTAAAAATTGGTTTCGATGGATATGGATTTGGGGCTCGGCATATTGATGCGGAAGGAAAAATTATGGAAGAAGTGGTTCGGGAAACTGCCGGTTTCATTCCGGAGAATTCTCTTCGTTTTGCGCTAGGAGTTGGGACGCCGGAAGATATTGTAAAATGTTTTTCATACGGTTGGGATATGTTTGATTGCGTTATCCCGACGAGGGAAGGAAGACATGGGAGACTTTTTCTTCGAAAAAGCAATTTTCAATTTTCAATTTTCAATTTTCAAAAAAATACTTTTTATGAAACAATTAATATAAACAACGGAAAATTCAAAGATGATTTTTCGCCAATTTCGGAAAATTGTGATTGTGAACTTTGCGCGCATCACACAAGGGCATATTTGCATCATCTTTTTTCTTCCAAAGAACCGCTAGGAATGAGACTGGCTTCTATTCATAATTTGAAGTTTTATGCAGATTTAATGGGGGCGCTTCGGGAAAACTAATTGTCATGCTGAACTTGTTTCAGCATCTAATGAGATCCCGAAACAAGTTCGGGATGACACAAAGAATCGAAAGCAAAAAGATAAATTTATGAAAAAAGTAGAATTGTTATCACCAGCAGGGAGTTTTTCTAAAATGAAATACGCTTTTCAATATGGCGCGGGCGCGGTGTATTTGGGTGTGCCGGATTTTTCGCTTCGGGTGCGAATTAATGAATTTAGCGAAAAAGATATTCTAGAGGCGGTTGAATATGCTCATAATCTTGGCAAAAAAATTTATGTGACGCTCAATATTTATGCGCATAATCAACATTTGGAAAAAGTTAAAAAGCATTTAAAATTCTTAAGCAAAGTTGGTGTCAATGCAGTAATTGTAAGTGATCCGGGGATAATAAATTTAGTGAAAAAATATCTGCCAAAAACCGACATTCATCTTTCGACGCAAGCCAATGCCACTAATTTTGAAGCGGTGAAATTTTGGCGAGACACGGGAGTCAAAAGAATAATTTTAGCGCGGGAAGTTAGTCTTTCTGAAATAAAAGAAATCAGGAAAAAAGTCAAAGATATCGAGCTTGAATATTTTATCCACGGCGCAATGTGCATGAGCTATTCGGGGCGGTGCATTCTTTCGAAATGGATGAACAATCGTAGTGCTAATCTTGGCGATTGCACCCAACCTTGCCGGTGGGAATATGAAGAAGTAGGAAGTAAGAATAAAGAAGTAAGAATAAAAGAGAAGCTGAATAAATACGAGATGGATATCGAAGAAGATCGGCACGGGACATATTTTTTCAATAGTTTTGATATGAATTTGATTGAGTATATTGATGAGCTAATCAAAGCGGGCGTTACCAGCTTCAAGATTGAAGGGCGGGCGAAGAGCGCCTATTATGTAGCGGTTGCAACGCGCGCTTATCGAAAAGTAATTGATGCGATAGCACAGAAAAAATCAAAAGGGGAAATTAGAAAAATAATCTTAGAGCAAAAAAAAGAATTGGATAATCTTACCAACCGCGGATATTGGACAGGGTTTCTTTTGGGGGACGAGCCTCCGCATAATTTTGGCGGTAAAATGAAGAAAGGAAGCTGGGAATTTGTCGGGGAAGTTTTAAATAATAATGTAGGGACAGATTTTAAATCTGTCCAAAATAAATTAAATATTTTGAAAATCCATAACGCTGTTTTCAAAAATGACAAAATTGAAGCTATAACACCAGAGAAAAATATTCCGGTAAAAATTGTGAAAATATTAAACCACAAAAAAGAAGAAGTCCAAGAAGCGCACGGTGGACATGAAAAATTATATTATTTTGAGTTTGATAAAATTTTGCCAAAAGGCAGTTTAATAAGAAGAAAAATAGTTTTACGAACTACGAAATAAACGAAATACGAAACGTAATAAAATGTTAAGAAATAAAAATATGAAGCTAGGGAGATATTTGCATTATAAAAATAAATTTTATGAAGTGATCGGCACGACCAGGTACAGCGAAACACTGGAAGAATTTGTGGTTTATTATTCGCTGAATAAAAACTTCGCTAGAAAATCCCTTTGGATTCGGCCAAAAAAGATGTTTTTGGAAAAAGTGAAAGTTGGGGGCAAAAAAGTGCCGAGATTTAAGTTTATTTCATCTAAAATTGACTAAACCCTCTAAATTATATAGTATTAAAGCAAAGAAAACTTTCAGGGATTGGATCCTGAAAGACAATCAAATAAGAATAAGTTGTCTGCCGAGGAGGCAGGAAGCTAGATGGAACCGCGAGTATTTTAAACCTCGTTCTAGCAATTGGAAGACACAGTGTCTTTGAGTTGTTGGAAGGAGGTTTTTAATTTTAACCATATGTCTTTTGAAGGAAATATTTTTACTAAAAATAATTCTCTTATCGGAAAAGAAGAGTTGAAAAAAGAAAAAATAACATCCGATTTTCAAGCAGATCCGGCTGGTTTTGAGAGTGAATTATTGTCTGAAATGCATCGGAAGAGAGAAGAAGTCGATGCAGTTTTGAGAGTGCCAGAAAAATTCAAATTGCCAAAGCCTATGGAATATCCTAAAAAATGTCCAATTGATAATTGGGAAGAGTTAATGGATTTAGCTAATGAAGAAAATAACCAATATATCATAGATATTTTAAAAACAGGTTTGGAAAATAAAAATTTAGATATTTCTAAATATCCTGTATTAGAAGAGATGTTTCAAGCTCTAGAAATGGGCTATTCAATCAAAATAAAATCAGAGGGGAATAATTTTTCCGAAGAGTTTTTTCAGGCAATAGACGAAATTATTGAAAAGGATGAATGTTTTAATTTATTGTTTCAAAAAATTAAGGAGCGAAATAAAAAACCAGATATTAAGACACTGGAGAGCGCTTTTGAAGTTAGAAGTAAAATAAAATCAGAAAAAGAAGCCTATATCGTCAGTCGGTTGCTTGAATGCGGAGTCGTGCTGTATCGTCTAAATGATGATTTTTTTGATAGGATAAAGAATATTGATATTTTTGAAAAGGTTTTATCTGCATCGGAGAATCTTAAGGAAAATGATCTTTTGTATGCAGACGAAGTGGCTGATTATTGTGAAGTTATCCAGAATCTTGGCGATGATTTTTTGAATGTTGTTTTATCGGCAGTTGAAAAAACAAAAAAATTAAAAAAACAAGCATTTTTTAAAACGACTTGGTTTAGGGATTCTGTGTCGAATTATATCCTAAGAAATCCATATCTTTGTGAATCATTGCGAAATTTAGATTTAGAAGATGCTAAATATGCTGTAGATATTTTGAATAAAATAAATTTAGTAAAGGGGGAAAACAGATCCGAATTAAATATTACTGAATTTACCTACTTTGCCGATTTAGTAAAAAACGGGAGAAAAAAAATCGAAGAAACCGAGATAAATAATAAATTTATTGAAGACAACAATTTAAAATTCAGTAGTTCATCGGAAATTATTTCATATTTATTGTATGCCTCCGACGGATTTCCCCTAACGCATGGAAGCGAGGGAAGATTAAGAAAAAAATCAACACTCGAATATCTGAAAGAAAAAATGCCATTCTTGGAAGAAATAGCGAAGGATTTTAAACTTGAAAATGATTTGAAGGTCTCTATTTCAGGTTTAGCAGGGATTCATGAAATGGCAGCTTATCTGAAATTTTTATCTTCCCGGCCTGATTTTGTAAAGTTTATCAAGAATAATTTTGAAGTTAAGGATTTGAATCATCTATCAGAAATTGTAATCAGCATATTGAAAAATAGAATCGATCCAAAGTTTGAATCAAGAATAATCGCCGAAAAAGATTTAGAAGGAAACATTGGAAATAGTAATAAAAAGAAGAAGATAGAAAACCTATTCTTTCTATCAAAAAAATATGAACCAGGATTTATTTATTGGCTGGCTAATTTGCATAAAAAAACCGGCTTTGATGTGCTGAAAGCTATTTCTTACGGATATACTAATTCAAAAATACCATTTATAAAAAAATGGTATGAAAATCCTAAAATTTTTGAAAAAGCAATATCGCTTGGAATTTTAGGCGGAGAAATAGATGACCAGACCAGAGAATATTCTTCAAATATATACAATTATGATGCAATTGCTAATATATTCAAGGATGAAAAGTTTTTACAATTTGCATTAGATAACGGCGATCTAGGAATTTTAGAAAAAGCAATTAAATCAAAATTCGGAGATTTAGAAGACGAAAATTATAAATCTATAGCCGGCTGGTATAATGACCAAGAAAATTTTTCCAAAGCAAAACAGCTTGGTATTTTAGGAGGCGAATTAAGTAAGCAGACAGAAGAATATAATTTGAATGTTTATAAATATGGATCAATTTCCTGCATATTGAAAGACGAAAAATTTTTGCAATTTGCATTAGATAATAATGATTTAGGTATTTTGCGGGAAGCAATCAACTGGAATTATGGAGTTGCAGAAAACGAACAAGTCAAATCATTGATAGGTTGGTGTAATGATTCAGAATCTTTTTCTAGGGCAAAACAGCTGGGCATCCTAGACAATAAAAATCACTACGAAAGTAATATTTTTATGTATGATAAATTTGCTTGTCTTGGGGAAATTAATGAAAAACAGTCGGCAGAATTAACAGAAATATTTAAAAGTGATATTGATAAGTATCTTCTAACAAATAATTTAAAAAATATTATTCACAATTCAAGCGGTCAATCACTATATCTTCCAGCTTTCAAAGTTTGCCTTGAAAATGGTCTGTTTGACGAAAAGGATATAGAAAATTTCCCTATTACTAAGGGAAATTTCTGTGATTATTTGGCGGAAAATGAAACGCTTATAGAAATTGAGAAAGATCGTGGACTTATAACTCAGCCTATCCCATGGACAAAGGAATGGTTTTTGGAAGATGAAAAACGCTTTTCTTATCTTAATAAAGATGTAATTCAGACATTCAAAAAATTCGGAACCAACATTGCTTTGGCAATATTGGGTGGAGCCGAAAATAGTGAAAGGCTAAAAGAATTTTATTCAGGTTCGGTTGACAAAATAACAAGAGAAAGCGAAAGAAGTACCGTTTTGCAGTTAGGCGAGGTATTTTCTCTGGTAATAAGCAAGGGTAATTTTGAAGTTCTTGACCAGATGGTAGACAAGGAGGTTCCAATCGGGGAAACTTTCAAAAAATTTGTAAGTGATAATGAAATCAGCGAAAAAGGCAAAACGATTTTAACTTTATTAATTGCCAGAGAAATAAACACGGCTTATTATGCTAAAACGGAAAATGACATCAAATCTATTTTGAAAAGTGTCTATGAAAAATTGATAAAATATAATACAGTTATTGATTTGTATAAAAAAGAAAATATTCCAGAAGGACTCCGGACTTCTATTGGCATGGAATATGAAGTAACTAAATCTATTGCAGAAGGATATGGCAAAAGAACCGCCAGCGATTATAAAAAAGACATTGAAATTTTGTCCTGTTATAGCGGAATTGCCAAAGGGCGAGATGCTATTCATGAAATAGCTACAAAACCGACAGATAATCCATATCTTTTACTTTTGGAAATGAAGCTTTTAAGCGATTTAGATTTTGTAGATTTGAATTTTGAACATACATTTGCAGATACGGATTATGAAAAAGGCTCTAGAAGTTTTCATATAACTCTAGGTGGAGAATTTGGAATCAAAAATGACGGGTATGCTAATTTTATTCAAAATTCTCTAGTGGCGGCCGATCTTGGAGGAATAAATGCTGGAGAGGAAGTGAATCAAGTTAACAGATATTCAAATATAAGGGCCAAGGGCAACGATTGTGAAAAAATTTTTGACAATAAAACTGATACAACAGAATTTCGCGCTTTTTCAATTGATAGAGCGGAATCGCTTGAAAGGTGTGTGGTTTCAATTTTCAACTTAAATATGGCAAAACAAGCGTTGGATAAGTATACTTCAATTACGCCAGAAGTGATTGAAAAAATTTCTGCAGAAGAAATTAAAAACATAGAATCTTTCAAGGATTTTTGCAGAAATCATGGCATGACAAAATTAGAAATTAACGGCCAAAAAATTTGGGAGATGATATTTAATTTTGTGAAAATTCAGAAAAAAATATTAGATAAGACCGAAGATCACAATTTAAATTTTGTTGAAAATGAAACCATCGCAGAAAGTTCTGGAGAACAACCGGAGAAAAGACAAAATCAGAAGAGATTTAGCAGTGTGATAAAAAGCTATGGAGATGAATACGATTCAATCCAGAAATATATGAAAGAAATCGAAATTGATCCTAAGAGTTTTTATAAACAAATAGATTCGAAGTTGGTTAATATTTTTACCAAAATTCATAATCTATATTTAAAGCCACCGGCGAAAACTTTAGCAGATTCCGTAAATGCCAAATCAGTATTTGATAGCACTAAAATTAAAAATGAAAATGGGACTGAATATAATGAAAGCGACTTAGATGCGCCAAAAAGAACAATTTTTGATAATATAGATAGGGGGAAGCAGGCCAGAGAAGGAAGATATTACATCCAGGGCAGTAGTGAGAAAATGATCATCAATGTAATTCAGCAGGAAATTTTAAATTTTAACAGAGAAATGAAAGCGTTACTGCAAAAATAAATTATAAAAATTTATAATTAATTAATTTTTTAAGATAAATTTATGTCAAAAGAAAAAAATGAGTTACCCTCCTCTTCGGCGGGTAAAATGGAAAAAATTGTTTCGCTTTGTAAAAGAAGGGGATTTGTGTTTCCGGGGAGTGAAATTTATGGCGGGCTGGCCAACTCTTGGGACTTCGGGCCTCTCGGAGTTGAATTGAAAAATAATATCAAAAATGTTTGGTGGAAAAGATTTGTTCAGCAAAGAGACGATATGGTAGGCATTGATGCTTCTTTAATTATGAATACTAAGGTTTGGGAAAACTCTGGCCATCTAAAGGAATTTTCTGATCCTCTAGTAGAGTGCGATAAATGCAAGAGAAGGTTTAGAGCAGATCATATCGATTCTGATTATGAAAAAAATAAGAAATTTAATAAGAATATAAAATGTCCAGATTGTAAAGGAAATTTATCAGAACCAAGGCAATTTAACTTAATGTTAAAAACTTTTATTGGACCTGCAGAAGAAAAGGCGAATGTAGCATATTTCAGGCCGGAAACAGCTCAGGCAATGTTCGTAGATTTTAAAAATGTTTTAAATACCACTAGGAGAAAATTGCCTTTTGGCATAGCCCAAATTGGAAAAGCTTTTAGGAATGAAGTAACTCCGGGAAATTTTATTTTTAGAACCAGAGAATTTGAACAAATGGAAATTGAATATTTCATACCAAAGCCGATGGAAGATAATGAGTGGCAAAGCGTATTTAATTATTGGCAGAAAGAGATGTGGTCTTGGTGCACAGAAAATCTTGGATTAAAAAAGGAAAATCTTGGTGAATGCGAATGCGAAGCTCAAAACAGAGCGCATTATTCTAAAAAAACAATTGATATTGAATACAATTATCCGTTTGGCAAATCAGAGTTATATGGACTGGCCTATCGCACTGACTTTGACTTAAAAAACCATTTTCCAGATTCGCCATATGAAGATGCAGAAGCCAAAGAAAAATTTTATCCGCATGTAATTGAACCGACTTTTGGAGTAGATAGGTCGGTATTAGCAGTTTTGCTTGATGCTTATACTGAAGAAAAGGATAGGGTCGTATTGAAAATTAAGCCAAGTTTGGCTCCATACAAAATAGCCGTGTTTCCGCTTCTAAGGAATAAACCGGAGCTTGTCAAAAAAGCTAAAGAAATTTTTGATGTACTTAAAATGAATTATATGTGCGAGTTTGATGACAACGGCAACATCGGCAAGCGTTATCGCCGGCAAGATGAAATTGGTACGCCCTATTGTGTGACAGTGGATTTTGATTCGCTTAATGACAAAGCCGTGACAGTGCGTGATCGAGATACGATGAAACAGGAAAGAATTGCAATTTCAGAATTGGCGAAATATTTTGAAGAAAAATTGAAAAACTAAAACTTTTTATTTCCCCAATATACTTTCCGCGTCAATCCACCTTGAAAGCTCGTTTTGATTTTGAGCATAACCACGATAGTCAACGGTCGAACCTTTAATTATTCCTAAATGTAGATGTTTTCGCTCGCCGCCGGACTGTGGGCTATAACCAGGCGAAAGAATGGCGATTGAGTCGCCTTTTTTAATTGTATCGCCAATGTTGATGCGAGAATTTTCCGCTCGAATGTCAACATGACCGTAAAGAATAATAACCGGCTGATTATTAATAACAGCTTTTTCCAAAATCACTCCGCCATAGCCGGAAATAGAAAGTTTATTTATAATTTTCCCATCAGTAATCGCGTGAATTTCTACGGGGATATCCGCTTCTTCGGGTGTTGTTTCAAAATCGGTTCCGGTATGATAGCCAGTAAATTTTTCCGGCGTTACTGGAGAATTTCCAGGGCTAACATATATGCCAAAAGGTTTTTTAGTAATTCTAGAAAGGGCTTTGTCTAGCGGAATATTTAATATTGCGGAATTTAATGGATCATGGCTAGTTTGATTGTTTAAATTGGCGTTATTATTCTGAAGCGGAATGGCATTATCATTTGTTTTATTTTTTGAAAAATAAAAACGCGAAACAGCGATTATAATGATCGTGAATATAATGAGCAATACAATTGTAGTAATATACCTTTTCATCTTTTTTTAATACAACTGAAAACCGATAATTTTTCTTGAAAAACCCTGGAGAATATGATAAGGTTAGCCTATAAACAGTTAAAAATAAATTTTATGACAATCCAAGAAATATTTGATTTAGCCCTTAAAATTGGGATAAAAAACGATTTCCGAAGTGAAAAAGAAATAAAAGAATACCTAAAACACCAAAAGGAAATTTATGAAAAGTTGCCAAAAGAAGAAAAGGAATATTTTGATAAAGAAAAATTAATCAATCCTTATGCGGATACGGCAATTCATTATGCCGGAGGAGTAAAGAATATAAAAAAAGCGCTGGTCGGGATTGATCTTTCGATGGGCGGAGTGATGCTGGCCAAAGAACTCGGAGTTGATCTCATAATCAATCATCATCCGATTGGAAAAACCTTGGCCAATCTGGATGCGGTGATGGATCTTCAAATTGATTTAATAGAAAAATTGGGAGTGCCAATAAACATTGCCGAAAAGCTTATTCATAAAAGAATATCCGAAGTATCGAGAGGTATAAATCCAATTAATCATTTTGTGCCAGTCGATGCAGCGAGGCTCATGAAAATAAATCTAATGAATATTCATACCCCGGGAGATAACTCGGCAGCGCAATTTTTGACAAAAGAAATTGAAAAAGCCAAACCGAAATATGTTGAGGATGTTTTGAAAGTTATAAATTCAATTCCAGAATATCAAGAAGCAAAAAGGCAGGGCGCCGGACCGATGCTTTTTTCGGGATCTGCTAGCAATCGCTGTGGCAAAGTGACAGTTTCAGAATTTACGGGCGGGACGGAAGGTTCCAAGGAAATATATTCTGCTATGGCGAACGCTGGGATAGGAACAATTGTTTCTATGCATCAGAGCGAAGAACATAAGAAAGAAGCAGAGAAAGCTAATATCAATGTAGTTGTCGCCGGACATATTTCTAGTGATTCTTTGGGAATGAATATAATTTTGGACGAATTGGAGAAGAAAGGACTAGAAATAATCCCATATTCAGGATTAATAAGAATAAATAGAAATAAAAAATAATTCACCCTGTTAAATAATTTTAAATTTTTATAAAAATTTAAAATTAAGATTTGAATAAAAAACAAGGATGAATTATAAAAATATAATTAAATTATAAAAAATAAGTTGTATCTTAAAAAAGGTTCAAATCTTATTTAACAGGGTAAATGAAATTCAAAAAAACTACTCTCAAAAATGAACTTCGAATAATTACTGCGCCAATGAAAGAAACTCAAACGGTGGCAGTTTTAGTTATGATTGGCGTCGGATCGCGATTCGAAACAGAAAAAGAAGCCGGACTTTCACATTTCATTGAGCATATGTTTTTTAAGGGTACAAAAAATCGTCCGACAGCGATGGCGATTTCTGAAGAATTAGAATCGATTGGCGGAGAATATAATGCGTTTACTTCCAAAGATAAGACGATGTATTATGCCAAAGTTGATAAAAAACATATTAAAATTGCGCTGGATGTCATAGCTGACATTTATCTCAATTCCAAGCTTGAAGAAAAAGAAATTGAAAAAGAAAAAGGCCCGATTATTCAGGAAATTAATATGTATGAAGATACGCCGATTCAAAAAGTTGGAGATGTTTTTGAGGAAATGCTTTATCCAAAAACTAATTTGGGGCGGGAAATCGCGGGATATAAAAAAACAGTCAGTTCATTCAAGCGAAAAGATTTTGTTGATTATATGAAAAAGTTTTATGTAGCCGATGATACGGTTGTGGCGGTAGCGGGAAATTTTCAAGAGAAAAAAATAATCAGAGAAATTGAAAAATATTTTTCAAAAATGCCAAGCGGAAAAAAAGCAAAAATTTCCAAAGTGAAAGAAAATCAAAAAAGTCCGCAGGTAAAAATCAAATTCAAAAAAACCGACCAAACACATTTAGTTTTGGGAATCAGAGCTTATAATAGAAACAATAAGGATCGTTACGCACTAGCGCTTCTCTCAATTATTTTGGGCGGAGGAATGTCTAGTCGGATGTTTTTGGAAGTGCGGGAAAGGCGCGGCTTGGCATATTATGTCCGAACTGGAGGCGAAGCTTATGAAGATGTTGGATATATTGCGACTAGCGCAGGAGTGGAACATAAAAATTTGGGAGAAACGATCCGAGTTATTTTAGGAGAATATAAAAAAATAACCCAGGAGAAAGTAAGTGAAAAAGAACTCAAAAAAGCCAAGGATTTTGTCAAAGGACGATCGGTTATGGGCATGGAATCATCAGACGAAGTGGCGATGTTTTTCATTGATCAGGAAGTAACTTATGGAAAAATTTTAACTTTGGAAGAAAAATTTGCTCTCATTGATAAAGTCAGTGTAAGTGATATACTAAGAGTAGCCAAAGATATTTTTCGCCTAGATAGGCTTAATTTAGCGGTTATTGGGCCACATAAAAATGCAGAAAAATTAATAAAAGAGCTAAAAATGTAAAGCATGGAAATTGAACCAAAAAAAGTTGAAATTTCAACGAATATAGTTATAAAAACGATTGTGATTCTTTTGGGTTTGTGGTTTTTGTTTTTGGTACGCGATATTGTTATTTTGCTTTTTATTGCAGTCATAATTGCCGCTTCAATTGATCCGGCGGTGGATTATCTTCAAAAGAAAAAAGTTCCAAGAGCAGTTGGCGCGATGCTACTTTATGCAGTTTTGTTTTCGGCAATAGCGCTGATAATATCTTTCATGGTGCCGTCTATAGTGAACCAGTTTAATGATTTTTCTAAAAATTCATCCCAATATTTTGGAGACTTTGGAAATGCCATAAATTCTCCAGGAAATTCCGGCATAAATAGAATCGTTCAAAGCGTCGCTAATAATGTAGAAAGCAGTTTTTCAAATATTTCAAAAAATATTTTTTCCAAGACGTTGGGAGTTTTTTCTGGCTTGCTTTCAGTAGTGGTAGTTTTTTCTATGGCTTTTTATATGGTGATGGAAGAGAGCGGAATAAAAAAATTTATCGTCTCTATCATGCCGGAAAAAAAGAAGGAATATGCGGCTAGTCTCACGGACAGGATTGAGGGCAAAATTGGAAAATGGATGATCGGCCAATTGTTTTTGATGCTTGTAATTTTCATTTTAGATTTTGTGGGATTATATTTGGTAGGCGTGCCATATCCTTTGCTTTTGGCAATTTTTGCCGGAATTTTAGAAGTAGTGCCATATGTCGGGCCGATAATTTCAGCTGTGCCCGGAATAATTTTGGGATTTTTAGTTTCACCAACAGTTGGGATGATGGCTTTCGTGGTGTATCTAGTTGCGCAACAAATCGAGAGCCATGTAGTTATTCCGCTGACTATGAAAAAAGCGGTGGGGCTAAATCCAGTAGTAACAATTGTGGCAATCTTAATTGGCTTTAAACTAGCTGGAGTGTTAGGCGCGATTATCGCCGTGCCGGCGGCAACCGCGATAAGTCTTTTTGTTTCAGATTTGATGGAAAAATAAGTAGGAAAATAATTTACTATGGATAATGGCGTATTATATATAGTGGCAACCCCGATTGGCAATTTGGCCGATATCACATTTCGCGCAATTGAAACTTTGAAAAAAGTCGATTTAGTTGTTTGCGAGGATACCCGAACTTCCAAAAAACTTTTGGATCACTGCGAAATTTTTACGCCGGCGATGTCGTTCTATCAAAACATCAGAAAAGGCGGAAGCACAAAACCGGTGCCTAAATTAAATTTGATAATTCAAGAATTGAAAAGCGGAAAAAATTTGGCGCTCATAACAGACGCCGGTACGCCGGGAATCTCTGATCCGGGAAATCAATTGGTAAAAAGCGCAGTAGAAAATAATATCGCGGTTATTCCAATTCCGGGAGCTTCATCGCTTACGGCATTAGCGAGTGTCGCAGGAATTGATCTTACCCAATTTGTATTTTTAGGTTTTCCTCCGCATAAAAAAGGCCGAGAAACTTTTTTCAAAAAAGCAGTGGCGTTTGAAATTCCGGTAATGTATTTTGAATCTCCGCATCGATTGATTAAGAATTTAGAATTATTGAAAATTTTAGCGCCTGATAAGAATGTTATTTTAGGCCGGGAACTTACAAAAATGTTTGAAGAAATTGTGCGGGGAAATGTCAGTGAGGTTTTGGAATATTTTGAAAAAAATAAGGATAAGATAAGAGGGGAGATAGTAATAATTATTTATTAATATGATAGGCGATGAAAAATTTGAGCAATTTCATATAAGTCAAGTCGCAGTTTTTATTAGAGATAATAAATGTCTTATAGGAGAATTTAGTAAATGGCCTGGAAGATGGGGCTTGCCAGGAGGGAGACTTGATAAAGGCGAAAGGAATAGCGAAAAAGCTTTCAGAAGAGAAATTTTTGAAGAAATAGGTTTAAAAGAATTTGAAATTCTTGGAATTGTTGATTTCGAGGTTTGGGAAAGAAAAGATAAATTTCCAGTTAGCGGTATTGTAAGACTTATAAAAAATGAAAATGATAAGATTAAGATAAGCTCAGAAAATATACAATTAAAATGGGTAGCCGAAAATGAACTAGATGATTATGATTTTGTATGGCCAAATGCTAAAAGGATGCTTGTTAATGGTTTTAGATTTAAGGAACTAATAGAAAAATACAATGAAAAAAAATAATTTTTATATAACTACCACACTTCCTTATGTAAATGCTGATCCGCATATTGGTTTTGCCAAAGAAATAATTGAAGCCGATGTTTTGGCGCGATTTCATCGGAATCTTGGCGATGAAGTTTTTTTCAATACTGGAACGGATGAGCACGGCCTCAAAATTTTCAGAAAAGCCGAAGCACTAGGTTTGGATGTGCAAGAATATTGCGACCAAAAAGCGCCGGAATTTGATAAGTTAAAACAAGCGCTTAATTTAAGCTATGATAATTTCATTCGAACGACCGATAAAAATCATATCAAGGCGGCGCAAGAATTTTGGAAACTTTGTGAGAAAAACGGCGATATATACAAAAAAATTTATAAAATAAAATATTGCGTTGGATGCGAGCTGGAAAAAACAGATTCAGAATTGGTTGATGGAAAATGCCCGCTTCATCCCAATATGGAACTGGAGATAATTAAAGAAGAAAATTATTTTTTTCGCTTTTCAAAATACCAGGATAAGCTTTTGGAATTATATAAGAAAAATCCAGATTTTGTAAAACCTCAAAAAAGATTTAATGAAGTCCGAAGTTTTGTAGAAAGAGGATTGGAAGATTTCAGCATCTCGCGCCTAAAAAGCAAAATGCCGTGGGGCGTGCCAGTACCGGGAGATGAAAATCATGTGATGTATGTTTGGTTTGACGCCCTGGTCAATTATATTTCAACTCTAGGTTGGCCATCCTTCGCTAAAGCTACGGATGGCAAGCCAGAAAACCAAGAAAATTTTGAAAAATTTTGGCCGGGATATCAAGTTTGTGGAAAGGACAATCTTCGCCAGCAATCAGCAATGTGGCAAGCGATGCTTTTTTCGGCCGGGCTTCCAAATTCCAAGCAAATTTTTGTAAATGGCTTTATTACAGTTGATGGTCAGAAAATGAGCAAAAGTTTGGGCAATGTAATTTCGCCTTTTGAAATGGTGGAGAAATTTGGTACAGATGCAACGCGGTACTTACTTTTATCAGGCGCTAATTTTGGAGAAGATTTTGATATCACTTGGGAGAAATTGATTGAGAAATATAATGCAGATTTGGCAAATGGGTTGGGGAATTTAGTTTCAAGAGTTATTAAACTAAGCCAAGGTGTTCAAAATGATAAAGATTTGAAAATTGATATAACCTCATGTTTTACAAAAATGGAATTTTCTGCTGCTTTAAATATCATTTGGAATATAATAAAAGAAGATAATAAATATATTGAAGATAATAAACCTTGGGAACTGCAGAAAAATAATCCAGTAGGATTTCAGAAAATAATGCAATTTTTGCTACGACGCTTAAATGTTATTTCAGAATTAATAATTCCTTTTATGCCGGAAACTTCGGAGAAAATAAAAAAAGCTTTGGAAACAAAGAAAGTTGAACCGTTGTTTCAGAGGATTAAATAATTTTTTGTCATTCTGAGCATAGCGAAGAATCTCGAGATCCTTCACTTCGTTCAGGATGACGCTCTTATGCTAATCGACACCCACGCTCATTTGAATTTCTCTGCCTATAAAGACGATGCGGAGGAAGTTATTAAAAAGACCCTAGAAAAGGGTGTTTTTATGATTAATGTCGGATCGCAATATTCGACGAGCGTTCGAGCAGTGGAATTTGCGAAAAAATATGAAACTGGCGTTTGGGCAGCAGTTGGAATACATCCGTTGCATTTAGAAAGGAGAAATTTCAATTATAAGGATGACAATGAGTTAGAGGAAATAGAAATAAAAACCAATGGGGAAGAATTTAATTATGAGAATTATTTAGTACTGGCAAAAAATCCGAAAGTGGTAGCAATTGGAGAAATGGGATTGGACTATCATCATTTTGAAGAAGGCGATGATGTTGAAGAATTAAAAACCAAGCAGAAAGAAATTTTACTTCAAGGAATAAAATTAGCAAACGCCGTAAAAAAACCGATTATTATTCATTGTTGGGATGCTTATGATGATTTATTAGAAATTCTAAAAAATAACGAGCTCGAGAAGAAAGGAGTGATTCATAGTTTTGTCGGAGGGTATAAAACTGCTAAAAAATTTATTGAGCTTGGATATAAAATCGGGCTCAACGGCGTGGTTACCTATGGCATAAGTTATAATAGATTAATAAGAGAAATAGATTTAAGGGACATCGTTTTAGAAACTGATTGCCCGTATCTCACCCCAGTGCCGAAAAAAGGCGAGCGAAATGAACCGCTAAATGTTCGCTATGTAGCGGAGAAAATTGCCGAAGTAAAAAATATAAAATTAGAAGAAGTTGAAAAAATAACTACCCAAAATGCTAAAAAGCTTTTTGGAATATAAAATAATAATATGAATGATTATCCGATGAGAATAAATAAATATCTGGCCATGAAAAATATTTGCAGCCGGCGAGAAGCGGACGAGCTGATTAAATTAGGAAAAGTCAAAATAAATAAACGGAAAGCAGTTTTGGGCGACAAGGTTTTGGAAAATGATGAAGTGGAACTTTCCGATGACTTTCAAAAAAAATTATTTTACTATGCCTATAACAAACCAGTTGGAATTGTCACGCATAGCGCGCAAGGGAAAGAAAAAAGCATTAGGGACGTGGCAAAAATTCCACAAAAAGTTTTTCCAATTGGAAGGCTCGACAAAGATTCATGGGGACTTATTATTCTCACAAACGACGGTCGGATAACGGACAAGATTTTAAATCCGGAAAAAGAGCACGAAAAAGAATATGCAGTGCGCGTGAACAAAGATATGTCAGAAAGTTTTTTGAGCAAAATGGCGCGCGGGGTAAAATTGGATGACGGGTATAAAACTAAAGAGTGCAAAATGCAAAAAATAAATGACGCGATGTTTTCGATAATTCTCACTGAAGGCAAAAAAAGGCAGATCCGAAGAATGTGCACGGCGCTGGGGTATGCTGTAGTTGATCTAAAAAGAGTGAGAGTCATGAATATCCAGATAAAAAGCCTAAAACCGGGCGAATTTCGAGAAATTAAGGGTGTGGAACTTCATGATTTTTTGACCGGATTAGGGCTTGAATAAAGAAATTTTCTACTCTTGACTTTTTTAAAATTTTAGGAAATACTGAAATAAGAACGAAAATAAGAGTGAGATAAAATATAATATGGAAGACAAAAATAAAAGTCAGGAAAATTCCTGGTCAGCATTATCTTTGGCTTGGTCTCTTGGCTACTCAATCGCTGTTCCGCTGGTAGTGCTGGCGCTCATTGGAAGATTTTTGGATAAAAAAATGGGCACCTCGCCTTGGATGTTGCTTTTAGGAATAATAATTTCAATCGCAGTTTCATCGTATATGGTGTACAAAAAATCAGTTGAAATAATAAATAATTCAGAGAAAAAATAATGGAGATTTCAATTGCAGCCGAACCATTATTCCACATAGGAAGTTTCCCCGTAACCAACACGCTGGTTGTAGCTGTTTTCATCACCCTTATAGTTCTCATCGCATCACTTATATTAAAAAATAATCTTAAAAAAGTTCCGCGAGGCTTTCAAAACATAGTTGAATATGTTATGGAAGCTTTTTTAAATTTAACTGATAGCATTACGCAAAACCGAAAACAAACGGAAAAATTTTTTCCAATCGTGATGACAATTTTCATTTTTGTGATTCTTTCCAACTGGGTGGAGCTTATGCCAGGACTTGGAACAATCGGAATTCGGGAAAATCTCCATGGAAAAGAAATTCTCATTCCGTTTCTTCGAAGTTCTTCAGCTGATCTCAACGTCACGATAGCTCTCGCGCTAGTTTCGGTTTTTTCCGTGCAGTTTATGGGGATTGCGACAATTGGAGTGGTAAAATATGCCAAAAAGTTTTTTATCAGCCCATTTCATAAACCATATTTCATCGGAACATTTGTCGGAATTTTGGAAATTGTCGGAGAAGTGTCCCGAATTATTTCCTATGCATTCCGATTGTTTGGAAATATTTTTGCCGGTGAAGTTTTGCTCATCGTGATGCTAAATCTCGTGCCGTATATTGTTCCTCTCCCGTTTTTGTTTTTGGAAATGTTTGTCGGTTTTGTCCAGGCGCTGGTTTTTTCAATGCTTACGATTGTATTTTTGAAAATCGGCACAATGGAAGCCGAGCATTAATTTTTGTTAAATAATTTTTTAAATTTAGTTTGATTGGCGACTTTAAAAATCAAATCCAGTCGACCAAGAAAAACTAAGCATAATCAAATGGACACAGAAGCAGTAAAATCTTTGGCAACAGCCATTGCCATCGGAGTCGGAGCAATCGGGCCGGCGCTGGGAATTGGAAGACTTGCGGCCAAAGCGGTGGAAGCGATCGGAAGAAATCCGGAAGCAGCACCGAAAGTGCAAACCGCGATGATTCTTGGCATGGCTTTCGCAGAAGCGATCGCTATTTATGCGCTTGTTGTAGCGCTTATCATCAAGTTTATTTAGTTTTTGACAAACAGTCCCGATGAAATGTCGGGACTGAAGCTGAAAACTAAGTTATAATAAAAAATTATGGAATTATTATCAAAATTAGGTATCGATGTCAGATTATTAATTGCTCAAATTGTGAACTTTTTGATTCTGCTTTTGATTTTATGGAAGTTTGCTTATAAGCCAGTTCTCAAGATGCTAAATGATCGGACGAAAAAAATTGAAAAGGGTCTCAAAGACAGCGAAGAAGCTTCTAAAAAATTGGAGGAAATAACGGAGAAGGAAAAAGAAGTTTTGGTGAAAGCCAGAAAAGAAGCGCAGGAAATAATCAAAAAATCAGAAGGCGAAGCTAAGAAAAATGCGGAAAATATAATTGTGGAAGCGAAAGAACAAAATGTGAAAATGATAGAAGAAGCCAAGAAAAGCATTGAGCAAGAAAAAGTAAAAATGCTAACAGAGGTAAAATCAGAAATTGCCGGACTGGTTGTATCGGCGACGGAAAAAATAATCGCGGAGAAAATGGATAGCGAAAAGGATAAAGATTTAATAAATCGGGCAATTAAATAAACTGTCATGCTGAATTTATTTCAGCATCTCAATGATAGATCCTGAAACCCGCCTGCCGGCGAGGCATGGCAAGTTCAGGATGACAAATAAACGAATGAAAATAACAGCCACGCAATACGCGAAAACTTTATATGAAATGACTGAAAAAAAATCTCAAAAGGAGATTGATAATGTGATGGAAAATTTCGTGAAAGTTTTGGCGAAAAATAATCAGCTGAAATTCAAGAAAAATATCATAGCGAAATTTGAAGAAATATATGATCGGGAGAATGGCATAGTAACGGCGCAGGTCGTCTCGCGAGAAAAGCTGGAAAGCGGTATGATTAAGAAAATAACAGATTTTTTGAAAAGTAAATACAAAGCCAAGGAAGTCGTTGTTGAAAATAAAATCGATGAGAACATCAAAGGCGGAATTATTATAAAAGTTGGGGATGAAGTGTTGGATGGAAGTGTGATAAACCAGTTGAATAATTTGAAGAAAATGCTGGTGAAATAATGTAGGGGCTTGATTTATCAAGCCCAAATGTAGGGAACGCATATATGCGTTCCGAAGAAATGAAAATTCAGGAATGCGTATACGCATTCCCTACACGAGGCGGGTTTGATGAATCAAACCCCTACAAAAAATTTGTTCTTTTAAAAAATTGAGAAAAAGAAAACCGCGTCATCCAAATAATATGGAATCAGCGGTTTTAGATGGAATGGGCTTTTATCTTTGTAAATGAAAATCTTCGAAGTAAGGATAACGAAAAAATCTATCATCTGGAATTATTTCCATCTTTACGAATAATAATGAGCAAGTGCTAATGACTTGGTCGTAGCATCTTTCCGCCCTAATACCCATGTTGGTTGTTAATTTAAAAACATCCGTAAGGAAAAGCAAATTATTTTCCACCTTTACAACTTTTCCCTGAATCGCTTCTTTTGTTAAGTTGCCCTCATAATCCGGTTTTAAAAAAAGAACAGCAATTAATTTTCCTACTAATTCGCTCATCAGTAACCTCCTTATTAAAATTTTATTAGTTAATTGTTTTCAATTAAATCATTGAAGTGTATTACAAACCACCTCAAAAGTCAACCCCTAAATCCTAATCAGCGGATATTTGGCTAAAACAAAGGAAAATTTTAAAGGCTAAATTTGAAATTTTAAATCAAGGCTAAATTACTAAATTAAGAATTAAAACATTTAAAATTCATTTCAAATTTCAAATTTATAATTTAAAATTAAATTTATATGAACAAAAACCACATTATCGACCAGTTAAAAAAGCAAATTGAGAATTTTGAAGCCAAGACGCAAACCGAAAAAGTTGGAACGGTTATTGAAATTGGAGACGGCGTAGCAAAAATTTCCGGGCTTTCGGATTGCATGGCATCGGAAATGCTTGAATTTTCTGGTGGCATTTACGGCGTGGCACTAAACTTGGAAGAAGGGCAAATCGGAGCCATGATTTTGGGAAACTATGAAAACATCAAAGAAGGAGACACGGTAAAATCAACCGGAAAAATTCTTTCCATTCCAGTCGGAGAATCTATGATTGGAAGAGTGGTTAATCCGCTGGGAGAACCAATAGACGGCAAGGGGGACATTAAAACAGAAAAAAATTATCCGATTGAAAAAATTGCTTCAGGCGTAATTTCTCGCGAATCGGTCAATCAACCAGTGCAAACAGGAATAAAAGCGATTGATTCAATGATTCCAATCGGTCGAGGGCAAAGAGAATTGATTATCGGCGATCGCCAAACTGGGAAAACTGCCATTGCGGTGGATGCGATTATCAATCAAAAGGGACAGGACATGATTTGCATTTATGTGGCGATTGGCCAAAAAGAATCTAAAATTGCAAGAATTGTCGCGGAACTCGAAAAGAAAGGTGCGATGGAATATACGACAGTGGTTTTGGCGGGCGCATCTGATCCAGCGGCATTTTCTTTTATCGCTCCATATTCCGGTTGCGCGCTCGGAGAATATTTTATGGACAAAGGCAAAGATGTTCTCGTAATTTATGATGATCTTTCCAAGCACGCTTGGGCTTATCGCCAAATTTCTTTGATTCTAAGACGCCCACCAGGACGCGAAGCTTATCCGGGAGATATTTTTTATCTTCACTCCAGACTTTTGGAGCGAAGTGCGAAAATGAACAAAGATTTTGGCGGAGGATCACTCACGGCTCTTCCAATTATTGAAACGCAAGCCGGCGATGTTTCGGCCTACATCCCAACTAATGTTATTTCCATAACTGACGGACAAATTTATTTGGAATCAGATTTGTTTTATAAAGGAGTTCGTCCGGCGCTGAATGTTGGCCTCAGCGTTTCTCGTGTTGGTTCATCAGCGCAAACAAAAGCGATGAAAAAAGTAGCCGGAAAACTTCGATTAGATTTGGCGCAATTTAGAGAACTCGAAGCTTTTGCGCAATTCGGATCAGACCTGGATGAAAATACAAGGAAACAAATTGAAAGAGGAAGACGAACCGTTGAAGTTTTGAAACAAGGTCAATACGAACCGATGGCAATGGAAAATCAGGTGGCAATTCTTTATGCTCTCACAAATGGATTTTTAGATGACACCGCAGTGGAAAAAATAAAAAAATGGGAAGAAGATTTTCAGAAATATATGTATTCCAGCGCGAAAGATGTTTTGAAATTAATTGCTGATAAAAAAGAATTAAATGATGATGTCGTTGCTAAATTAGAGAAAGCTATTAAGGAATTCAAAGAAGTATATGAGAATAACAACTAAGAATTTTTAATTTTTGAATTTTTAATTTTATAAATAAAACTTAAATCTAAATTTTTAAACATTAGAAATTAGAATTTATTTAAAAATTACAAAATTAAAAATTATAAAATTTTTGGTAATTAATTTATGGCAAGTGGCAAAGAAATTAGAAGGCGAATAAAGTCCATCAAAAACACCGGGAAAATTACGCGGGCGATGGAAATGGTGAGTGCGGCAAAAATGCGGCGCGCAATTGCGTCTGTTTTGGCAATTCGGCCGTATGCTCACAGCGCTTGGAGCATTCTGACTAATCTAGCCCGCTCGTTTGAAAAAAATCAGGAAGGGCTTTTGGAAGTTCGTGAGGTGAAAAGAATTTTGGCAATTGTGATAACTTCTAATCGCGGACTTTGCGGATCATTCAATTCGCAAATAGCCAGAAAGATAAAAGAAGAATTGGATAATCCAGAAAAATTAAAAATAAATCGAATCGGAACGAAAAAACTAGAATCCAAAATTTCTAATAAAGATTTAGCAATTGATTTTATAACCATCGGAAAAAAAGGAGAAGTTGCCATTCGAAAAGCTGGAAATGAAATTATTGCCTCGTTTAATGATCTGGCATATCTGCCAAAAATTGATGATGTCAGGGCGATTGGAAAAATTGTCATTCAAGAATATCTGGCGAAAAAATATGACAAAGTTGTTATTTTTTATACGGATTATGTCTCAACGATAAATCAACAGACAAAAGTTCGCCAAATTTTGCCACTATCAAAAATTGATTTGGAAAAGCAAATTGCCGAGATGGATGTTTTGGCCAAAGAATACGGACTTTCTGAACCGATAGTGGAATATAAGATAGAACCAAGCCCGATAGAAGTTTTGAAGGATATTATTCCGCGTCTCATTGAAATGCAGGTTTATCATGCGATTCTGGAATCCAATGCGTCCAAAGAATCAGCCCAGATGATTGCAATGAAAAATGCGACGGAAGCGTCGGAAGAAATGGCGATGGATCTCACGCTGGCGTATAATCAAATTAGGCAGATGAAGATTACGCAGGAGATCGCGGAAATTTCAGCAGGAAGAGCGGCGTTAGAAAATTAGCTTTTAGCTTATAGCTTTTAGAAAATTGAAAATCAAAATAATAATCGTCATTCTGAGCAGAGCGAACCTGCCTGCCGGCAGGCAGGGAATCTCAAAAAAGGTTCACTGCGTTCAGGATGACGAAAATAGGAGTTCTTTTATAAAAAAGAAAACAAAAAAGCCACGTCATCCAAGGTTCGGAATCAGTGGTTTTTTCCAGCTACTTGCTGGCACAACTTTTTAGCGTCTACTCTGTAATGTCTTTCAGGGAAACAGGAGAATTAGATATGAGAAAATGTTTATATACAAAAATTTCATACCTATCCATCCAAATTTCCTTGATCGTTTCGGAGGAAACGATTTGAAGCCCGAAGTCTTGCAGGAAGTTTAAAATGGAAATTCTAATGAAATCTTCGGAAGAACAATTATTGCATTGTAATGCTACAATTCTTTCTGAACTGAATGAAAATCGTTCAATTTTTCCGGAAGATTTATCAATTCCCATTATATCGAACCGAAAATTACGATTTGCTACGCTTCCTACAACATCCTTACGTGGAACCTTCATAATAGTTAATACATAATAACTTTTTTTCATTCTAGCCTCTCCTTTTCATCAGACGTTTATTTGTATTGAGTTGTTAAGTTGACTTTGGATGATATCATAAAATTGTGAAAAAGTCAAATGCCAAATCCTAATCAGCGGATATTTGGCTAAAACAAAGCAAAAATTGACTATTGAATATTGATTATTAAATTATTTTTTATTAATCAATATTCAATAATTAATGTTCAATTAAATTTATGAAAAACACAGGAAAAGTTAGCCAAGTAATCGGGCCAGTCGTGGATGTAGAATTCTCCGCCTCATCGGCGGACGGGGGTGTAGAATTGCCGAAGATTTATGATGCGTTGGAAATAATTTTGCCCGCCTCTTCGGCGGACAAAACTAGCAAGCTAGTTTTGGAAACTGCCCAGCATCTTGGCGGAAATCGAGTGCGGGCTGTTGCAATGGGTTCAACTGACGGACTTCGACGCGGAATGGAAGTAGAAAATACTGGCGCACCGATCAGTGTTCCGGTCGGACCACAAACATTAGGCCGGATGTTTAATTTGCTTGGAGAAACAATTGACGGGAAAGATGAAGGAGTAAAAGCACAAAAGAGATATCCAATTCATCGCGAAGCGCCAAAATTTTCTGAACAATCAACTAAGGCGGAAATTTTGGAAACCGGAATAAAAGTCATTGATCTTATTTGTCCATTCGTAAAAGGCGGAAAGGTTGGACTTTTCGGCGGAGCGGGAGTAGGAAAAACTGTGGTGATTCAAGAGCTCATTCGAAACATTGCGCAGGAGCACGGCGGATATTCTATTTTTGCTGGAGTGGGCGAGAGAACGCGCGAAGGAAATGACCTATATCATGAAATGAAACAATCTGGAGTTTTGGAAAAAACAGCTTTAGTCTTTGGACAAATGAATGAACCGCCGGGAGCAAGACAAAGAGTAGCACTATCAGCTCTGGCTATGGCAGAATATTTTCGTGATGACGAAGGAAAAGATGTTTTGCTTTTTATCGATAATATTTTCCGTTTTACGCAAGCCGGATCAGAAGTTTCTGCGCTTCTTGGAAGAATTCCGTCAGCGGTAGGATACCAGCCAACTTTGGCTGAAGAAATGGGACGGCTTCAGGAAAGAATTACTTCTACGCAAAAAGGTTCAATCACATCCGTGCAAGCAGTGTATGTGCCAGCCGATGACCTCACTGACCCGGCGCCAGCCACAACTTTCGGACACTTGGATTCGACTGTCGTTTTGGCTAGAGCGCTCACGGAACTTGGAATTTATCCGGCAGTTGATCCGTTGGACTCCAGCTCGACAATTTTAGATCCAAATATTGTTGGCCAAGAACATTATGAAGTGGCGCGAGGCGTGCAAAAAGTTTTGCAAAGATATAAGGATCTCCAAGATATCATTGCGATTTTAGGCATGGAAGAATTGTCAGATGAAGACAAGGTTTCAGTGACGCGCGCTAGAAAAATTCAAAAATTTCTTTCTCAACCGTTTTTCGTGGCGGAACAATTTACGGGAACTGCTGGAAAATATGTGAAACTTTCTGACACAATCAAAGGATTCAAAATGATTTTAGATGGCGAAATGGACGGCGTTCCAGAGCAAGAATTTTATATGAAAGGAAATATATCAGAGATTAAAAAATAAATTTCTAGAAAAATTTTTAATTTTTGAATTTTTAATTTTATAAATAAATCTCAAATCTAAATTTTTAAACATTAGAAATTAGAATTTATTTAAAAATTACAAAATTAAAAATTACAAAATTGAATTTGTAAAATGTCTAATTCAAATATTAAACTAAAAATAATCACTCCTGAACAAACTACCCTTGAAGATATTGTTGATCAAATAACTTTGCCGACAACGGATGGGCAAATTACAATTCTTCCGGATCACCGAAGTTATATCGCCAGCCTTGAAGCAGGAGAAGCGATGTTTAAGAAAAATGGAAAAGAAATTTTTCTTTTTATCTCCGGCGGGTTTATTGAATTTCATGACAATGAGCTGATTGTTTTGGCGGACACGGCGGAAAGAGTGGAAGAGATTGATCTAAAAAAAGCGGAAGAAGCCCGAGAAAAAGCAGAAGAGCTCAAAAAGCAAAAAATTACTATGGATGAAAGTGAATTCGCCAAAGTGGCGGCAGCGATTGAAAAAGAATCAGCCAGAATCAGAGTGGCGAGGAAGCATCATACGAGGAGAGGAATGATGATAGAATAAAATATTTCAAAAAACAGCGTTTCAGCAGTATTTAGCAAGCGCTGTTTTATTTTGTGAATTTCTTGAAATAAATAACAAAATGGGATAGAATAGGAAGGTAATTTTATGGACAAATATAACCCTAAGGAAATCGAAGTTAAATGGCAGAAATTTTGGGCGAAAAACCTTGATTTATGCAAGGCCCAAGATAGCTCAAAACAGAAAAAAAGCTTTATTTTAGACATGTTTCCTTATCCGTCCGGAGAAGGGCTTCATGTCGGGCATGTGGAGTCATATACGGCGACTGACATATATTCTCGTTATCTTCGAATGAATGGGAAAAATGTGCTTCATCCGCAAGGTTTTGATGCTTTCGGGCTACCGGCGGAAAATTATGCGATAAAGACCGGGATTCATCCAAAGAAAACGACTCAAAAAGCGATAGAAACTTTCAAGCGCCAAATTAATTCAATGGGTTTTTCTTACGATTGGTCGCGCGAAGTCAATTCATCAGATCAGAAATATTATAAATGGACGCAGTGGCTTTTTCTTCTTTTTTATAAAAACGGTTTGGCATATAAAAAGAAAGCGAAAGTTAATTGGTGTCCGAAGTGCCAGACTGTTTTGGCCAATGAACAAGTCGTGGATGGAAAATGCGAGCGTTGCGAATCAGAAGTGGCGCAAAAAGATTTGGAACAGTGGTTTTTTCGTATCACTGATTTTATCGAGGACAGGGGAAAAACTTCTGGCTTGTTAAGCGGACTAGAAAAAATTGATTGGCCACAGTCAACAAAAATACTTCAACAAAATTGGATTGGAAAATCAGAAGGGACACAATTAAAAATGCAGATCGAAGACTCGAATGATTTTATTGAAATTTATACCACAAGGATAGACACGGTCTTCGGGATGACTTATGTGGTTGTCGCGCCGGAACATGAAATAATAAAGAAGTGTGAAGAAAGAATTAAGAATTATGAAGAAATAAAAAAATACTTAGCGGAAACAAAGAAAAAAACTGACCTTGATCGAATGGAAGCAAAAGTCAAAACGGGAGTGGAGCTCAAGGGGATAAAAGTTATCAATCCTTTTAATGGCGAAGCATTGCCACTTTATGTGGCTGATTATGTTTTATCGCAATATGGCACAGGCGCAGTGATGGCCGTTCCAGCTCACGATGAACGGGATTTTGAATTTGCAAAGAAATATAAATTGCCAATAAAAGCAGTTATTGCTTTTGATAAACCGGATAGTTTAACTTCGGAAATTTTTAGTTTTGCTAAAAAAATTGTTAAATTTGCTAAAGAAAATAATAAAAAAATAATTTTTGATGGTGGCTTGGGGTTAGATATTGCTTATGGCATGATAACTCGAAGTCATGTAGATGTTGATATACAGGTTAAAAAAAATGAAATTGAATTTTGGAAAGATTATTTTAAAAAAGAAAGTTTTGAAATTAAAAAAAATCCTGACGAAAGATTTGAATTATATGTAGCTGATAATGGTAAATTTCATATTGATTTCGGTTGTTATGATGGAGAAAAAATAACGAATAAATTAGAGAATACTGAATTTAGCGCCTTTACTCCCGAAAGTATTTTAAAGTTTAAAAAAACAGAGGCTGATAGGCTTGGGAAATTAAGGCCGAAAGATGTGCATGATTTTTCATTATTTAATTTAATGGCTTTTGTTGCTGATGGATTTCTAATTAATTCTGAAAAGTATGACGGGCTTACTTCCGAACAAGCACGCGAAAAATTAACAGCGTGGCTTGAAAAAAATAAATTAGGACAGAAGAAAATAAACTACAAGCTACGCGATTGGTTAGTTTCAAGGCAACGATATTGGGGCGCGCCAATTCCAATTATTTATTGCGAGAAATGCGCCCGACTTCGCCAAGGCTTCGACGGGCAGGGCGCATGGCCAGTGCCGGAAAAAGATTTGCCGGTAGTTTTGCCGGATGATGTGGATTTCAAACCGACTGGAGAATCGCCGCTAAAATACAGTAAAAAATTCCAAAATGTGAAGTGTCCGAATTGTGGAGGAAAAGCCAGTCGGGAATCAGACACGATGGATACTTTTGTTTGTTCAAGCTGGTATTATCTTCGCTATAGCGACCCGAAAAATAAAAAAGAATTTGCTTCGGAAAAAAATCTTGAAAAATGGCTACCAGTCGATCTCTATGTCGGCGGAGCGGAGCACAGCGTTCTTCATCTTCTTTATGCCAGATTTTTCACAAAAGTCTTGCATAATTTAGGTTATCTGAATTTTGACGAGCCATTTTTGAAACTGCGCCATCAGGGGATAATTTTGGCGGAAGACGGAACAAAGATGTCAAAATCCAAGGGCAATGTGGTCAACCCGGATGATGTTGTGAGTCAATTCGGGGCTGATTCGCTTCGGTGTTTCGAAATGTTTATGGGACCACTGGAAGATATGAAACCTTGGCAGACAAAAGGGATTGTAGGGATTTATAGATTTCTTGAACGGGTTTGGAAATTACAAAATAAAATTCAAAATCCGAATAATCAAAATACAAAACTCGACACCTTAGTTCACAAGACTATTAAAAAAGTTACTGAAGATATAGAAGCGATGAGATTTAATACAGCGATTAGCTCGCTTATGATTTTGGCCAATGCATTTGAAAAAGAAGAAAAAATAAGCTTGCTTCATTATTCTTACTTCTTACTTCTCTTGAGTCCTTTCGCTCCGCATATATCCGAAGAGTTATGGAGCCAACTGGGAAATAAGAAAGCAATCTTTAATGAATCTTGGCCAAAATATGATCCAAAACTCATAAAGGACGAAGAAATCGAAATGGTTGTGCAAATTAATGGTAAAGTGCGCGATAAAATAAAAGTAAGCGCCGATATTTCAGAAGTTGAAGCAAAAAAGATTATAATGGAATCGGAAAAAATCAAAAATTATATTTTAGATAAAAAAATCAAAAAATTTATTTTTGTAAAAGGAAGACTTATAAATGTTGTTATTTAAGCGACTCGAATGATGCGAATCTTCACCCGAATGACTCGAATTCATTCGAATAATTCGAGTGTTAATTCGTAAATTAGAGTCGCCATAATCAAATGCAAGCAGTCATACTCGCAGCCGGCAGGGGGAAAAGAATGGGAAAGCTCACAACAGCGACAACCAAACCGATGTTGAAATTGAAAGGCAAGCCGATTTTGGAGCATAAAATAAACGCTCTTCCTAAAAAAATCAAAGAGATTATTTTTATCGTAGGCTATCGAAGCGCAGATATTCTTCATCACTTCAAAAGATATTTTGGCGGGAGGCGCATCACTTATGTTTTCCAGACCAATTTGAATGGTACGGGCGGAGCGATTCATCTGGCAAAGAGCATTCTTCGAGACAAATTTTTAGTGATGTATGGTGATGATCTGTATAATAAAAAAGATATTCAAAAAATGTTAGAACATGATTTGGCAGTGCTTGCCAAAGAAGTTGAAGACCCAAGCAAATTCGGTATCATTAAAAAGGATAAGAAAGGACATATTTTGGAAATTGTCGAAAAGCCTAAAAGGTCCAAGGATAAATTGGCTGTTGCAGGTGTGTTTATTTTGAATAAGAATTTTTTCGATTACGAATTAGTTTCAGTTGGTAATGGAGAATTTGGATTGCCACAAACTTTAGCGCAAATGGCATCTGATCACAAGATTAAAGTTGTAAAAGCGAGTATGTGGCATCCAATTGGAAATCCGGAAGATTTGGAAAAAGCAGAAGAAATTTTGCATAAGTTTATATAAAATAAATGAAAAATATCGTTACAATTGGTGGTGGAACGGGCAGTTTTGTGCTTCTTTCCGGCCTCAAGAAATATCCGATAAATATTTCGGCGATTGTTTCGATGGCAGATGATGGCGGATCAAATGGAATGCTTCGAGATGAACTGGGTGTGCTTCCGCCAGGTGATGCTAAACAATGTCTTTTAGCCCTATCCGATTGCAGTCAAATACTTCGCAAACTTATGAATTATCGTTTCAGCGAAGGAAGGCTTAGGGGACATAGTTTCGGCAATTTATTTATTTCTGCTTTGGAAAAAATAAAAAAAGATTTTGCTAAAGCCATAATCGAAGCTTCAAAAATATTAAGTATCAAAGGGGAAGTTATTCCGGCAGTCGATAAAAGCGTGCAGATACATATAAAACTGAAAAATGGAAAAGTAATTATTGGAGAAAATAATCTGGATCATAACGAAGAGATCCGAAAAATTGGATTGGATAAAATATATTTTAAAAAAGAAGTCAGAGCTTATCCGGAAGCTGTTTTGAGAATAAAAAAAGCTGATTTTATAATTATCGGTCCGGGCGATCATTACGGGTCAATTCTGCCTAATTTGATAGTCAAAGGAATTTCAAAAGCAATCCGTGATTCAAAGGCCAAGGTTATCTACAATTGCAACATTACAAATAAAAAAGGTCAGACGATAGGTTATGATTTGGACAAATATGTTTCGGAAATAAATTCCTTTATTGGGAAAGACAGGATAAATTTTGTTACATATAATTCTGCTAGGCCAAATAAGGATTCTATCGAGCTGTATGAAAAGTTAGAAGGAAAAAACTCACTAGTTCTTTTAAATAAAAATATTAAAAAAAGAAATTTTAAAATAGCTGAATCAAATTTGTTACAGAATAAAAAGATAAATATTTCAAAAAAAGACTTATATGCAAGGAAGCATTCTTTCATTCGTCATAATCCGGATAAATTGGCCAAGGTTCTAATGTCTATTATAAAAAAATGAAAATCTTTATAGATTTCGATGACGTGTTATTTGATACTAGGGAATTTGTCATTGATTACAAGAAAATTTTTAAATCTTACGGAATCAATGAAAAAATTTATGATAAGTATTATTATAATTATCCAGCTAACAAAAATAAAAGTTTCAAAAAATATAATTCGAAAATGCATGTGAGGGAAATTGGCAAAAATTTTCCAATCAATGCCAGAAAAATAGAAAAAAATATAACTAATTTTATAAAAAACACCAGGAAATATATTTTTAAAGATGTTTATAAATTTGTCAATAGATTTTCAAAAAAAGATTTATATATAATTTCTTTTCCGAAAATTGGATTCCAAGAAACAAAAATTAAAAATTCAGGAATAAATAAATATTTCGAAAAGTCAATTTCAACCAGCGGTCTTAAATCGAAGATAATAAAGAATCTGATTAAAAAAAATGAAATTGTTTATTTTATTGACGATCGTTTGGAAAGCGTCGAAAATGTGAAGAAAAAAATTCCTAGTGTTGTAACAATTTTATTAGGCAGAAAGGAAGGAAGGCATAAATATTCAGGCAAAGGCAATTTTGATTTTAGAGCGGTTAATTTAAGAGAAGTTTTTAAAATAATTAATAAAAATTTATGTGCGGAATAATTGGCTACATTGGCAAACAAAAAGTCGTTCCAATTCTTTTGGAAGGATTAAAACAACTTGAATATCGAGGCTATGATAGCGCGGGGCTTTCAGTAATAAACAATGGAAAAATAACCACGATAAAAGCAGTGGGAAAGGTGGCGGAGCTTCAAAATAAAATTGGCAGTCGCGATTTTCTCGGAAACATTGGTATCGCGCACACGCGCTGGGCGACGCATGGAAAGCCCAGCGACAAAAATTCCCATCCGCACGGGGATTGCGAAGGAAATATTTTTTTAGTGCACAATGGGATAATTGAAAATTATCAAGAACTTAAAAAAATACTTCAAAAGAAAAAACATAAATTTATAAGCGAAACTGATTCAGAAATTTTGGCTCATCTAATTGAAGAATTTAATAAAAAACTTGATTTTAAAAAATCAGTGTTGGAAGCATTGAAATTAGTTCGTGGAACCTATGGTTTAGCGATAATTAATAAAAAAGAACCAGAAAAAATTATCATTGCCAGAAACGGATCTCCTTTGATTTTAGGAATTGGAAAAGACGAATTTATTGTGGCATCGGACGCCAGTGCGATTGTTCGCCACACTGACAAAATAATTTATTTAGATGATGGAGAAATAGCGGAAATTACTTCAGGTGGATTTGAAATAAGCAATATAAAAAATAAAATTGTAAGCAAGGAAATTTCAAAACTTGATTGGACGATAGAGGAATCCAAAAAAGGCGGATTCGATCATTTTATGCTCAAAGAAATTTTTGAACAGCCGGAAGTCATTCAAAATGGTCTTCGCGGAAGAATTGAACATTTTTTATCAGAAGATAACCTGCCGATTTTGGGAGGACTCCGCCCAATAGAAAAAAAATTAAGAAAAATTAAAAAAATTATTATTGTAGCTTGTGGAACTTCATATTATTCGGGGTTGGTCGGCGAATATATGCTGGAAGAATATGCCGGTATTCCGACCGAAGTGGAATATGCCAGCGAATTTCGCTATCGAAAACCAATTTTGAATGATACGACTGCAATTATTGCAATTTCTCAATCAGGTGAAACGGCTGATACATTGGCAGCGATTCGCGAAGCGAAAAACAAGGGAGCGCTCACGCTTGGAATCGTGAATGTTGTTGGTTCAACAATCGCGCGCGAAACTGATGCTGGAACGCATACATTAACTGGGCCAGAGATTGGCGTGGCAGCAACAAAATCTTTTCCTACGCAACTTTTAGTTTTGGCGCTTTGGACAATGATGCTTGGGCGTCAAAGAGAAATGTCCAATGTGATGAGTAAGAGAATTTCCGAGGAGTTAAAAAATATTCCGCATCTTATTGAAGGAATTCTCAAAAAATCCAAAGAGATCAAAAAGATTGCTAAAAAATATATCAGCGCTAAGGATTTTTTATATGTCGGGCGAAAATATAATTTTCCAATCGCTTTGGAAGGCGCGCTGAAGATAAAAGAAATTTCTTATGTTCATGCGGAAGGCTATCCGACGGGAGAAATGAAACATGGGCCGATCGCGCTCATTGATTCGAATTTTCCGTCAATTTTTATTTGTCCGAAAGATAGCGTTTATGAAAAAAATATTTCCGGAATGCAAGAAATCAAAGCGCGAGGAGGAAAAATAATTGCAATTGCAACGGAGGGCGACAAGGAAATTTTGAAACTTGCTGATGATGTAATTTATATTCCGAAAACTTTGGAAATGCTGACACCATTTATTTCAGTGATTCCTCTCCAACTTTTCGCCTATTATTTTGGCGTGGCAAAGGGATATGATGTAGACAAGCCAAGAAATTTAGCGAAGAGTGTGACAGTGGAATAATTTCTCCTAACATTCGATGTTAGGAAATTCCTAACGTCGAATGTTAGAAAGGCTATGAATATTAAATCAGTCAAAAACACCCGCGAATTTTTTTGGACTAATCATTCTAAATTCAAGCTTCTTCAATATGGGCTAAGCCCGACGATGGTGAAAAATGTTATCCGGAAACCGGATCGAGTTGAAAATGGCATTGCGCCAAAAACGACAGCGGTGATGAAAAGAAAAGACGGAAAAAAAACGAAAAAAGAAGTGTGGGTAATGATACAAAAACATGGAGCATGGAGCATGGAACATGGAACAAAAAAAGAAGAAAAAAATAAATGCGAAATAAACGAAATAAAGTTAGGTTATTCCAGGACTAAAATAATTTCCGCGTGGATTTATCCGGGAGTGAGTCCGAAAGGCAAAGATATTTATGTGCCGGAGGATGTTTTGGCGGAATTGGAATCTTTTATTTGACAAATTATTTTTAAAAGCATATTATTTTAAACCAGCTCTTTTTATTTTTTATAGCAATCATGTAAATGTCATAAATGAGGAAAGTTAACTTTTAAGTCTAAAAAGGAGGAAAAGTTATGAAAGTTATGATCAGCGGATTGCCTGGCAAGATGGCAAGAATGGTGGCGGAAATAATCGTTGCAAATAGAAGAAAAGGTCTCGAACTTTATTCATGGGGGTTAACGGGACCCGAAATAGAAGATCATGTTGTAGATATCGGTAATCAAAATGTTTATCTGGTTAAACCAAGCGAGCGGGACAAAAAAATCAGTGATATGATTACGCCCGATAGCAAACCGTTTTATGCAGTGGACTTTACCCTTCCCAAAGCCGTAAATTGGAACGTTGAGTTTTATTGCCGACATAGTATCCCTTTTGTTATGGGAACAACAGGGGGCGACAGGGAAAATATTTTTAAAATGATACGGGAATCCAATATCTGTGCAGTGATTGCTCCCAATATGGCTGCACAAATTGTTGCCTTTCAGGCCATGATGGAATATGGCGCCAAGACATTCCCTGGAGTTTTTGAAGGCTTCAATCTCTTCATTTCTGAAAGCCACCAAAAAGGAAAGGCGGATACAAGCGGGACTGCAAAGGCTATCGCCGAATCATTTAGGGGGATGGGAATTCCCTTCCATTTTGAAAATAAAAATCAATTCGAAATGATTCGCGACCCGGCCAGGCAGGCCATAATGGGTGTACCGGAACAATATATTGATGGACACGGTTGGCATGAATATAATCTTGCTACCGAAGATGGCACCATGTCTTTCAAATTTGTTCACAAAGTCAATGGACGCAGGCCTTACGCCATGGGATTGTTGAAAGCGCTACCTTTTCTTGAGAAAAAGATAGAGGCAGGAGAAAAAGGCAAAGTATATTCAATGGTCGAGGCACTTAAAGGTTGATAAACATAAACTGTTTAATTTTTATGCCCGGCTGGGGTTTCTAGCCGGGCAGATTTTTTTATTATTAAGTGTATGTTAGTATTAAATTATGAATATTGAATTACTCGAACAAATTTTAAAAGAAAATAACCAACCGAAGTTTCGGTTGGGGCAGATTATAAAAGCTGTCTATCAAGACGGTGTTTCGAGTTTTTTGGAAATTTCTAATTTGCCGAAAGATTTGCGGGAAATATTGAATAAGGAAATAAAAATCCTGTCTTTTGAAGCGGAAAAAGTTTTAGTTTCAGAGAATAAGGATTCAATAAAAGCGCTTTTGAAATTGGAAGACGGAAATAAAATTGAAACGGTTTTAATTTCGCCAAAACCCGGCGTTTGGTCGGCTTGCATTTCATGCCAAGTCGGCTGTCCGATGAACTGCGAATTTTGCGCAACAGGTAGCGGGGGATTTAAGAGAAATTTAACGGCCGAAGAAATTTCAGATCAGGTTTTGTTTTGGAAAACACAAACCCCACCGGTTTTGGCTAATGCCAAAACCACCTCCCCTTTGAAAGGGGAGGTTGGGAGGGGTTTGAAAATTTCTAATATAGTTTACATGGGAATGGGAGAACCGTTTTTGAATTGGGAAGAAGTTAGGGAAAGCCTCAAAATATTAACTGACCCAAAAGGAATGAATTTTGGTTCGCGCTCTATTTCAGTTTCTACCGTCGGGATTCCTGGTGGAATGGAAAAATTAACCAGAGATTTTCCACAAATAAATTTGGCAATTTCTTTGCATTTCGCTGATGATAAAAAAAGAGAAAAATTTATGCCAGCCAATAAAAATTTAAATTTGGAAAAATTAAAAAATGAGCTGGAAAAATATTTTGAAAAATCCAATCGAAAAGTTTTTTTGGAATATATTTTATTTTCCAAAATTAATGATAGCGAAAAAGATATGCGAGATTTGATAAAATATATTAAATCTTTTAGAAAACAACATCTATTGCATGTGAATTTGATAAAATATAATCCGGTAGGCAATAATCAAGAAACAAGAAGCAATAACCAAAAAATAACGAAAACAAATAAATTTATTTCTTCAAGCTCGGAGCAAGCGATTAAATTTAGAAATTATCTTCTTCAAAATAAGATTAATTGCACTATTAGAAAAAGCCTTGGAACTGATATTCAGGGCGCTTGCGGTCAACTTGCCCAGCACTAACTTTTGGCGTATTATAGAGGATGTTTTATATGGAAGAAAATAAAGCCGAAAAACTATTAGATTCTATAAACTTTCCCGCTGATATCAAAAAACTTCCGGTAGAAAAATTGCCGGAACTTTGCGGTGAAGTGAGGGATTTTTTGATAAGCAGTGTTTCAAAGACTGGCGGGCATTTCGGTTCAAATTTAGGTGTGGTGGAGCTCACAGTAGCGCTTCACCGCGTTTTTGATACGCCTCGTGATCTTTTAATCTGGGATGTTGGGCATCAAGCCTATCCGCATAAAATTTTAACAGGCAGAAAAGACAGGCTTCACACTATCAGAAAAAAAGGCGGACTGGCGCCATTTCCAAAAGTAACAGAAAGTGAATATGATGCAGTAAGTGTTGGGCACACTAGCACTTCAATTAGCACCGCTTGCGGAATGGCGATTGCTAATAAAAATAAAAAAAATTTTCCGCAAGTAGTGGCGGTGATTGGAGATGGGGCACTCAATGGCGGAATGGCTTTTGAAGCGCTAAATCATGCGGGGGATGTCGGGGCTAATTTATTAGTGATTCTTAACGATAACAAAATGTCAATTTCGCCTAATGTGGGGGGATTGGAAAAATATTTGACGCGTTTGATTTCCTCGCCGTCCTATGTTCGTTTTCGAAATAAAGGAAGAGAAATTTTGGGACACATTCCAGTTGTTCAAAAATTTATGCGTCAAGCGGAAAAACAAACCAAGGGAATGATCGTTCCATCTAACCTTTTTGAACAATTAGGTTTTGAATATTACGGGCCGATCGACGGGCATGATGTAAAAACGCTCGTGGAAGTTTTGGGAAATTTGAAAAAAATTCGAGGGCCGAGATTTTTGCATGTGATGACAAAAAAAGGCAAAGGCTATATACACGCAGAAAAAGATGAATTTTCTTTGCATGCCACGGCGCCTTTTGATCCGGCGACGGGCAAAAAAAATGGGGATAGCATAAAAAAAATAACTTATTCGGATGTTTTTTCTGATTGGATATGTGAAAAAGCGAGAAAAGATGAGAAGCTTCACGCGATTACTCCGGCGATGTGCGAAGGATCGGGGCTAACGGAGTTTCGAAAAAAATTTCCCGCTCGTTTTCATGACGTCGGGATTGCCGAACAGCACGCGGTAACTTTTGCCTCTGGGCTTTCTGCTCAAGGCGAAAAACCAGTTGTATCAATTTATTCTTCATTTCTCCAAAGAGCCTATGATCAAATTATTCATGACATCGCTTTGGAAAATTTGGATGTTCTTTTTGCAATTGACAGAGCCGGAATTGTTGGACCGGATGGCGCTACGCACAATGGCAGTTTCGATCTGTCATTTCTTCGAATAATTCCAAATTTAATTATCATGGCGCCATCCAATGAAAATGAATGTTATGCCATGCTTTCGGCGGGATATAAATATAGTGGTCCGGCAGTTGTTCGCTATCCTCGAGGTGGAGGGAACGGCGAATATAATCAGGAAAAATATAATACATTGGAAATTGGCAAAGCCAAAATAATCCATGAAGGCAAGAACATTGCTATTTTAGCTTTTGGCGCGATGGTAGAAAATTCTAAAAAAGCTGCGAAAGAATTGGATGCAACTTTGGTAAATATGCGATTTATAAAGCCATTAGACGAAGAGCTTTTAAAAAAGCTGGCCGAAACTCATAAATATTTTATTACCGTGGAAGACAATGTTATTTCCGGCGGAGCGGGAAGCGCAGTCTCGGAATTTATTGCAAGAGAAAATTTGAAAGTTTCTGTGAAAAACTTTGGTCTTCCGGATAAATTCATGGAACACGGAACGCGGGAAGAAATTTTGGAAGAAGCTGGATTGGATGAGGACGGAATTGGGAAAGCCATTTCTTTGTTCATAAAATAAACCATTTTGTCAAAAATTGACTTTATGCAAAATGTTTTTTATAATGAAAATTCTTTGATAATATTAATAAAAACAATCAAAACCATAGGAGGTGGTTATGAAAAGTCACTGGCATGAAATTTTTGTGACCGAATCAGTTGATAAAGTCGTAGAAATTTTAAGAGGTAAGAGGATAGTAATAACATATCATAAAGATCCAAGATATCCTGATGCGGCAATGGGGTATGTCGATGGAAATTATGCAGTTATTATGAATTGTAAAATTTATAGGAAAAAAGAAAGAGAGGAAATCTTTGAGAGAACTTGCCAAAAAGCGCAAAGTTCTATTGAAATTTCAAGTTCTTCTTGCAACTTTTTAAGGATTATTGAAATAATAAAAAACAATCTCCATGTTGTAAGCGATGACGATTATACAATGTGTAATCGTTGCAAGGAGGAAAGGGAGAAAGCCAATGAAACTTTATAAAAACGGTCTTTATGAAAAACACAGAGGCCGTTTTTAATTTTGTGCCTCGAGAGAGACTCGAACTCTCATGGGATTGCTCCCGCGCGATTTTGAGTCGCGCGCGTATACCAATTCCGCCATCGAGGCATATTTTGTCATAAGATACATTTATAGTATAATAGACTTAATCATTATGGCGAAAATTATTTCACTCGTCAACCAAAAGGGCGGGGTAGGGAAAACTACCTCGGCAATAAACTTGGCGACCTATCTAGCGGAGTTAGGCAAGTTTGTTTTGCTAGTGGATCTTGATCCGCAAGGAAATGCTTCTTCGGGACTCGGACTGAATATCAGGGAAATCGGAAAAAGTCTGTATCATTCAATGATTTTAGGCGAACATCCTTCAAAAATAATTATGCGCACAGAAACTTTCGGTCATGATCTTATTCCGGCCTCGCAAGATTTGGCGGGCGCGGGAATTGAACTGGTGCATTTGGATAATCGAGAATTTAGGCTATACAATGTTCTTCGTGAAATCAGAACTAATTACGATTATATAATTATTGATTCTCCGCCGAGTCTTGGACTTCTCACAATTAATGGGCTGGTTGCAAGCGATGAAATAATTATTCCTGTGCAGACAGAATATTTTGCATTGGAGGGATTAAGCCAACTTTTAAATACGATTGATTTAGTAAGAGAAAATCTTCAGCCGGAACTCAAAGTTATGGGAGCGCTTCTCACAATGTATGACAAAAGAAATCGGTTGGCGCGCCAAGTTGTCAAAGAAGTTCAAGATCATTTTCCCGGTCATGTTTTTGATTCAATCATTCCGCGTTCAATTCGTTTGGCGGAAGCGCCTGGTTTTGGAAAATCTATTTTGAGTTTTGATTCGCTTTCCAAAGGCGCGCGGGCGTATAAAAATTTGGCAAAAGAAATAGTGGAGATGGAGAAAAATAATAATAAAAAAGATTTTACAATATAAAAATTAAAAAATTAAATTTATGGCACAGAATTATGGTCTAGGCCGGGGATTGTCCTCATTAATTCCTCAAAAAAATAAAAAAATTGACAAACCAGAAGAGGATTTTAATTATTTTGGAAGCAAATCTTCAATTTCGGCGAGAGACGACAAGAAAGACGAAAGTAAGAGTATCGTTGAAATAGAAATTTCTAGCATCATTCCTAATCCTCAACAGCCAAGAAAATTTTTTGACGAAGCGAAATTAAACGAACTGGCGGATTCGATAAAAGAACACGGAATAATCCAGCCGATAGTAGTGAGCAAAGTCGGTGGTCAATTTGAAATCATTGCTGGAGAGCGTCGTTTTCAAGCGGCGAAAATTGCCGGACTTTTGAAAGTCCCGGCCATTATTCGAGAAACCGATGATCAACAAAAATTGGAACTGGCAATTGTGGAAAATATCCAGAGACAAGATTTGAATTTAATTGAAGAAGCAAAATCATACATCAAACTTACGAATGAATTCGGGCTTACGCAAGATGAAGTCGCTAAGAAACTTGGGAAAAGCCGAAGCGCAGTAGCCAACAAAATTCGACTTTTGAATTTGCCGATAGAAATTCAAAAAGCGCTGACGGAAGGAAAAATTACGGAAGGACATGCCAAATTGCTTTTGGCAATTCCGAATCCTGAAAAACAAAGAGCTTTTTATGAACTCATAATCAAAAATGGTTTGACAGTGCGCCAAACGGAAGACAAAACTAAGGAAGTTTCCGTGCGCACCCACAAAAGAAACATTGCAGTTGATCCGGAAATTAAAAGTTTGGAAGACGAACTTACTGGCGTTCTTGGAACAAAAGTAAAAATAAAAAAATCCGGCGGCGGCGGCCAGATTGTGATTGAATACTATTCGAAAGAAGAGTTGGATAATATTTTAGGGAAGATAAAATAGTTTTTTTATATGAAACTTTATCATGGTTCTAAAAGGGAAGATCTGGACGAAATAAATATTAAAAAAAATCAAGCTCAATCTTGTGAAGATGTTGTTGTTCCAAAAGACGAAACATTGGAAGCGATATATTTAACTCCTGACTACGCTTATGCTCTTATAATGGCGGCAAAGCCAAATGGTTCTACTCGTATTGATACGGACAATAAAACTGTTGCTTTTGAAAATCCTAATTTATTTGATTCACAAAGAAAAATCTATGTATATGAAGTTGATGTTGCCGAGGAAGAAGCGCGAAAAATCGACGGATTGCAATATGTAGTTGAGAATATTGATGAAATTAAACCTGTCCATAAATTTATTCATAAAGCTGGCGATATTGAAAAATACTACAAAATTGAAAAATGGAAAAAGGAGAATGAAATAGAGTTTAAAATAAAATAATTCTTTTATGTCAGAAAAAATTATTCAAATAACTTCCGAATTTTACGGCAAACTAATCAATATTTATTTGCCAGCATATTTTTCCTGGCTCACAGAAAAGTTAAGCGGGGTCGAACCATTTGCGATGCTTTCAATTTCAATCGTTTTGATTTTCGCTCTCGTGACTTATGTCTGGTTTAGAAATCGCAATGTTTGAGTTTTGTTTTATAGAAATAACATTCTGATATTCTGCACCTGCCTGCCGGCAGGCAGGGAATGTGAGAATGTTTTTAAAAATAAAAAAGCGGATTTAAGTCCGTTTTTTTGTAATTAATTAAATCTCTAAAAGCTATAAGCTATCTTAAATCATTCCTTTTTTCTTCATAAACTTCTTAATGCGTGATTTGGCGGCGGAGGTTTTGACAAAACGAAGCCAATCTCGGCTGGGATTTTTATAATCTCGGGAGGTTATTATTTCAATCACTTCGCCATTGTTTATTTTATAATCCAATGAAACCATTTTTCCGTTGGCTTTGGCGCTCATAGCACGGTCGCCAATTTCGCTATGAACTCTGTAGGCAAAATCAATTGGCGTAGCTTCTTCCGGAAGATCAATTACATCTCCGAGCGGAGTAAAAGCAAAAATATGATTTTTGAAAAAATCAATTTTCAAACCCTCGACAAATTCCTTGTTGTCTTTCCCTAATTCTTTTTGCCATTCACGAAGCTGTTTTATCCAAAGAAGTTCTTTTTCCGGCACCTTGTCTTTTTTTCTAAAAAGAAAATCCTTTATTCCCTTTTTTTCTTCAGAATAAATCCAATGGGCGGCAATTCCATATTCTGCTTCATCATCCATTTTTTTTGTGCGGATTTGAATTTCCAAAAATCTTCCTTCCGGTCCGAAAATAGTAGTGTGGATTGATTGATAGCCATTGGGCTTTGGAAGGGAAATATAATCTTTGATTCGCCCGATCATTGGGCGGTATTTTCGATGAACAATTCCCAGTGTTTCATAGCAGTTTACGATTTCTGGAACGATAATTCGAATGCCGGCCAAATCATAAATTTTATCAAAATTCATATCATGTTTTTTCAATTTCTGAAAAAGGCGGTAGAGATGCTTGGTTCGTCCAGTTATGCTGATGACTTCTATTCCTTCCTTAGTGAGTTCTTTTTGCAGTTCTCTGGAAACTACAGCCAAATGTTTTTTTCTTTGCTCATGCTGTTCTTGGGATAGTTTCAAAACATATTCATAATTTTCTTTTTCCAAATATTTAAAAGCCAAATTTTCCAATTTATTTTTAAATTCTCCAATCCCCAGGCGATTGGCGATTGGTGCAAAAATATCTAAAGTTTCTCGGGCGATTCTTTCTTGTTTTTCCGGTTCTAGGTTTTCCAGAGTTTCCATATTATGCAAACGGTCAGCCAATTTGATAAGCACCACTCGGATGTCCTGCGCCATTGCCAAAAACATTTTGCGAAGGTTTTCCAAATAAAGCTCTTCTTTTGTTCCGCGCAATTTTATTTTTCCAAGTTTCGTCACTCCTTCAACTATATTCGCTATCTCTGAACCAAATTTTTTTTCTATATCTTGGACTGTTACTTCGGTATCTTCCGGCACATCGTGCAAAAGTCCGGCTGAAATAGTTTTTGAACCCAAGCCAATTTTTGCCAAATTCAAAGCTGTTCCCAGAGAATGCTGGATATAATCTTCGCCGGATTTTCTTTTTTGCCCGGCGTGAGCAGAAAGCGCCATCTCATAAGCGCTTCTAATCAGCGCCTCTCTGTGGACGCCTATATTCAACTTGGCTCCTTTTATTACATCTTCAATAGTTAGCATATATATAATTATACCACTATTTTTTAATTTTCTTTTTCAAAGCTACATTCTTTATTAGAACACTTGGATTTATTTTTTGCGGCAAAAACTAAAAGGCTTTGACACTCGGGACATTTTTCTCCAGTCGGCTTGTTCCAAAGAGCGAAATTGCATTTAGGATAAGTGTTGCAACCGAAAAAACTTCGCCCGCGTTTGGATTTTCTTTCAACAATTTCTCCAACGTCACATTTCGGACATTTTACGCCTGTTTTATTTTCAATTCTTTTGATGTTTTTGCAATTAGGATAATTGGAACAGCCCAGAAACATTCCATACTTTCCTCTTTTTATTGCCATTGGCGCGCCACAAAGTTCACATAATTCCTTGCCGTTTTCTTTTTCAATTTTTTCCTGGATTTTTTTCTCGTCATCAGTTTTCTCCGTATAGCGACAATTAGGATAATTTTTGCAGGCGATAAATTTTCCAAACCGTCCGAATTTTACAATCAGATCTCCGCCACACTCCGGACAATTTCGGTCTAATTTTTCCTGAAAACTTTCTTTTGTTACTTCCTTGGTTTTTTCCTGAAGGTTTTTATGAAATGGTTCATAAAAAGCTTTTATCACTGGCACCCATTCTTTTTTACCATCGGCAATTTCATCAAATTCTTCTTCCATTTTAGCGGTAAATTTATAATCAACAATTTTTTCAAAATGTTCTACTAAAAGATCACAGACAACCATTCCAATTTCCAGCGGATATAATCTTCGATTTTCATCCTTATCTACATATTTTCTTTCGATAATAGTAGAAATTGTCGGCGCATAAGTGGACGGCCGGCCGATGCCGTCTTCTTCCAGCGCTTTGATGAGAGTAGCTTCGCTATAGCGGGCTGGAGGCACGGTAAATTTTTGCTCATTTTTTATCTCAATAAGATCCAGATTTTCTTTTTCTTCTAACTCTGGCAAAATATTTTCCGCGACTGGCATCTTATCGCCGTAAATTTTTAAATACCCGTCAAATTTAATAGTTGAGCCATTGGCGCGAAGAGTATAATTGTCCTGCGAATTATTTTGCGTAGCTGAAATATCGACAGACACACTGTCCAAAACAGCGCTTGCCATTTGAGAAGCGATCATTCTTTGCCAGATTAATTTATATAAATGATATTGTTTGGAATCTAAGTATCCTTTTAAAGATTCCGGATCATGTTCGGGAAAAGTTGGGCGGATAGCTTCATGGGCTTCTTGCGCACCCTTGGATTTATTTTTGAAAAAACGCGGGCTGGAAAGAGCGTATTTTTCTCCGAAATTTTTTTCAATTGTTTTTCGAGCCGAGATAAGCGATTCCATTGACAAGTTTAAACTGTCAGTTCGCATATAAGTGATGAGTCCGACCAAGCCAGATGTTCCAATGTCTATTCCTTCATATAGTTTTTGTGCAATTGCCATGGTTTGTTTGGCGCTATAGCCTAGCTTGCTATTGGCGTCTTGTTGAAGAGTGGAAGTAGTGTAGGGCGGAAGGGGATTTTTTTGAATTTCTTTTTTAGAAATATTTTCTACTTTAAATTCAGATTTTTCCAAAAAATTTTTAATTTTTTCTGCTTGCTCTTGATTTTTTATTCCCATTTTTCCAAACGCTTTTCCGTTTTCTTTGGAAAGTTTTGCTTCAAACTCTTCCTGATTTTTATTTTTCGTTTTTAATTTTGCGTTTATATTCCAGTATTCTTCCGGCTTGAAATTTTTAATTTCTCTTTCTCTCTCAACAATTAAACGAAGGGCCACGGATTGAACACGCCCGGCGCTAAGGCCACGCCTGATTTTTTTCCAAAGAAATGGAGAAAGCTCATAGCCGACTAGGCGATCCAGAACTCTTCTCGCTTGTTGGGCATCAACTAAATTTAAATCAATGGAGCGTGGATTAGCCAGTGCTTTTTCAATGGCAGTTTTGGTAATTTCATGAAAAACTATTCGCTCGGTATTTTTTTCGGAAAGCTCTAGTGCTTCCTCGAGATGCCAAGAAATGGCTTCTCCTTCGCGGTCTTCGTCAGTTGCCAAGATCACTTTTTCTGATTTTTTTGCCAATTTCTTAAGTTCAGAAACTCGAGGCAGTGCTTTGGAAGGAATTTCATATTCCGGAGAAAAGCCATTTTTAATATCAATGCCCATTTCTTTTTGGGGAAGATCACGAACATGACCATAAGAAGATTTCACGATAAAATCTTTTCCAAGAAATTTGGAAATAGTTTTAGCTTTGGTTGGCGACTCAACAATGACTAATTTCATAATTTTTTATAGCGACTCGAATGATTCGAATCTTCACTCGAATGACTCGAATTATTCGAAACACTCGGATGTTTATTCGTAAATTCGAATCGCTTTACAATAAAATATAATTTTGCCCTCCAATGTTTCTGACCCAGCCTTTGATTTCCATCATGGAAAGCACAGAGGAGCATACAGCTGTTTGAAGTTTAGCGAGTTTGGCAATATTGTCAATGTGAAGAGGATCAGGGGAAAGAATTTTTAGGATAATTTTCTCTTCATTATTTTCGGGATTTTTTGGAATAATTTCTTTTTTGACATTTTCCTTAATAAGATCTAATTCTTCCAAAACATCTTTTATCCCAGTCACCACTCTAGCCCCGTTTTTTATGAGATTGTTAGTGCCAAACGAGAGGGGAGAAAAAATCGAACCGGGAACAGAAAAAACTTCTCGATTATATTCCAGCGCCATATCGGCGGTGATGAGCGATCCGCTTTTGGCGCCTGCTTCAATTACAATTGTTCCTATAGTTAGTCCGGCGATAATTCTGTTTCGAGCGGGGAAAGTGAGCGGTCCAGCTGAAGTTTCGATCGGATATTCACTAACCAGCGCTCCACTTGCTATTATTTCGCGGGATAAATTGAAATTATTTCGAGGATAAATATTATTATCATCCAGACTGTTTCCCAAAACTGCGATGGTTTTCCCATGATTATCCAGCGCTCCGCGGTGTGAAAAAGTATCAATACCGAGCGCCATTCCCGAAACGACTGTAATTCCGGCGCTAGCTAAATCTTTTGCCAAACTCATTGCAATTTGCGAACCATAAGCCGTATATTTTCTGGAACCAACAATAGATATCATCGGAGAAGAATTAAAATTTATTTCTCCTTTTTTATAAAGAATATAAGGTGGATTGGGAATTTCCCTAAGCAAATCAGGATAATCAGAATCCCCAAGGGTAATCAATTTTATATTTTCTTTTTCTAATTTTTCCCATTCTTCCTTCGGATTAATACTATTTTTTTCCAAAAATATTCTTTCTGACAATTTCTCGCCAATCCCGCTTTTTCTTAAATTTTCTAAATCCGCTTCCCAAATATTTTCGCCGTTGCCAAAAAAATTCAAGAGAATTTGGATTCTTTTTGCTCCGACGCCCTCAATTTTATTCAGCGCGTTTAAATATTTCATAGCTATAAAATTTTTTTCAAAAAGTTCTTTTTAAATGTAGCATAATAAAGAAAAACTTGACAAATATCCAATCTATGCTAGAATAGTTTGAATTAAATAAAATGATTAAAGGCAAGGAAAAATCTATCAATTTAAAAAATGCAATTGGAAACGGCAAAAAACCGCTATTTTTGAGTTTGTCGGATAACTTGCTTTCCGAACTAAATCAGCGTTCTCGAGAAATTATCCAGAAAAGATTCGGTCTTTTAAATGGAAAAAAAGAAACGCTGGATAAAATCGGGCGCCATTATGGGATAACTCGGGAAAGAGTGCGACAGATAATTTCTGAAGCGCTTAAAAATATCGCAACAAAAACTGAAGACAAGAGTTTTTTGGAGGCGGAAGAAAAAATTATTTTTACAATTAGCCAAAATGATGGTATAATTAAAACCAGTGAGGTAATTGAGAAATTCAATTCAGATGGAGAGGCGGAAGCTAACGCTATAAAGTTTTTTGCGTTGTGTTCCAAAAAAATCATAGAAGCTGAAGAAAAAAAGTTTTTTGAAAAAATTTGGATAATTTCTGAAAATGCTATTTTGGAAATAAAGAAAACTTTGGTTGAAGCTGAAAAAATTATCAGCCAAGAAAAAAAACTTTTTACCGATAGTGAAATTACCAGCCGGCTTTCTTCTGTTTTCCCTCATCTCACTTCTCCAAAAACAGTAAATTTTCTCAAAGCCTCGGCTAATATCAAAAAAAATAAATTTGATAAGTGGGGAATGAAGCACTGGGCGGAAATAGCGCCGAAAGGAACACGCGAAAGAGTTCATCTTATATTAAAAGAACATAAACGGCCGCTACACTTTGTTGAAATTGCTGGGCTGATTGATAAATTCGAATTAGGCAAAAGAAAAGCTCATCCGCAAACAGTGCATAATGAACTAATCAAAGATGAACGCTTTGTTTTGATTGGACGGGGAATCTATGCGCTTAGAGAATGGGGATATTTCGAAGGAACAATACAGGAAGTGATAAAAAATATTTTAGAGGATAAGAAAAAGCCCCTAAAAAAGGAAGAAATAATTTTTGAAGTTTTGAAAATTAGGGAAGTGAAAAAAACAACAATCAGCATAAATTTGAATAATTCTAAAATTTTTGAAAAGAAAGGCGAACTTTATACAATAAAAAAATAAAAAATTTTATTTCAATGTCATGAACAACGTTTCAGACATCAATTCAGTTTTTATAACAATCGGGCAGGCTATCAGTTTTTTTTGGTGGATTATTCTCCCGATAATGTTTTATTATGTCTTCAAAATTCTTTGGATAGATTTTGTGGGCGTTCAGTCTCCTAATTCTTGGCATAAAAGCCAAGAATGGGCCTATCTTGAAATAATTCCTCCGCGGGAAATTGAAAGAGGTCCGAAAATGATGGAAAATATCTTTACGGCCATCACTGGAGTGCTCACAACCTATAATGCTTTTGATGAATATATCAAGGGCGCTTTTTGGCATGATCGCTTTAGCGCGGAAATTATTGGAGAAGGGGGGAAAATGCGTTTTCTTATTCGCACTCAAAAAAAATATAGGAATTTGGTAGAAGCGCATGTTTATGCCCAGTATCCAGATGCGGAAGTTTTAGAAGTCTCTGATTATACTCAAACTTTTCCAAAAGTCGTACCGAATAAAAATTGGGATCTTTGGGGGACAGATTTTGAATTTGTAAATGAAGACCCGATTCCAATCAAAACTTATGATAGATTTGAAGAAAGTGTAACTGGAGAAATGTTAGATCCAATGTCAGCTATGGCAGAAGTTATTGGAGCGCTTCCTCCTGATCAACATATTTGGTTGCAATTCGTTCTTCAACCCTTGCCAGAACCATTAAAAAAGAAATATGACTCGGTGATAAAAAAACTTAAGGGAGAAAAAGCAACGGAAATTGTGGGTATTTTTGGACATCTAGCGGATGTTTTTGGGAATATTTTTAGCGGAATGTCTGGTCCGGTTGAATTTTCTTCAGCAGAAAAAAAAGAATTAGGGCCATTAGAATTTCGTCTTTCCCCCGGAGAAAAAGATCTTCTAAAAGCCACTGAAGAAAATTTAGGGAAAAATCTCTTTCGCACTAAAATGCGGATGATAATTATCGGACGCCGAGAAAATTTTGACCGATCAAATATATCATCTTTTGTTGGAGCGATAAAACAGTTTAATGATATAAATTTCAATCAAGTAAAGCCTGCAGATATAACCAAGACTTATGGAATAATATTCTTTGCCGGGCCAAGAGCGGATTTTCGAAAAAGAAAAATTTATGATCGCTATATAAAAAGAAATATGGATGGGCCGAAAATCGTATTCTCAACTAAGGAATTGGCGACAATGTTTCATTTTCCAGATATGGGCGTGAAATCACCTTCGATAACCAGGACATCTGGAAGGCTAGGCAGTGCGCCGGCTAATTTGCCAATAGAATAAATAATATATTGGTACGGGATCCTTCGACTCGCTTCAATGATTACATTGAAGCTTCGCTCAGGATGATCTCGTCCATTTTTGAAAAAATGTCCGAGATCAACTTTTTTGCTAAAACTAATTTCAGAAATCAGGAGAGAAGCTTTGGAATAAAAAAAGACGACCGCCGTCGTCATATGTATGTTATTGGAAAAACCGGAATGGGAAAATCCAATATGTTGGAAAATATGGCAATTCAAGATATCCGGGCGGGGTATGGAGTTTGCTATGTTGATCCACATGGCGAAGGAGCGGAAAAAATGCTTCGCGCTGTTCCGCCTGACCGCATTAACGATGTGGTTTATTTCAATCCGGCCGACAAAGATTTTCCAATCGCTTTTAATATTTTAGAATCAGTCGATGAAGACAAAAAAAATCTGGTTGCTAGCGGAATGATGGGAGTTTTCAAGAAAATCTGGCCGGATGTTTGGAGTCCGAGAATGGAATATATTTTGAACAATACAATTCTGGCTCTCTTGGATTATCCCGGCTCAACTATGCTTGGAGTTAATCGTATGATGAGCGACAAGGATTATCGAAAGCGCGTTTATCCAAAAATAAAAGACCCAGTTGTAAAATCTTTCTGGCTCAATGAATTTGACAAATGGGAGGATAAATTTAGAAAAGAAGCGGTCGCAGCCATTCAAAATAAAGTCGGACAATTTTTGTCGTCTTTTGTCATTCGCCATATTGTTGGTCAGCCAAAATCCACAATCGATATGCGAGACATTATGGACAATCAGAAAATTTTGATTGTCAATCTTTCCAAGGGGCGAATCGGCGAAGATGCAATGAGGCTCCTTGGCGGAATGATTGTCACTAAAATTCAGCTGGCGGCAATGGGACGAGTGGAAATTCCAGAAGAAGAAAGAAAAGATTTCTATCTTTATGTGGATGAATTCCAAAACTTTGCAACTGAATCTTTTGCAAATATTTTGTCGGAAGCAAGAAAATATCGCTTAGCTTTGATTTTAGCGCACCAATATATAAATCAATTGATTTTTGACGGAAATTCTACAGTGCGCGATGCAATTTTTGGAAACGTTGGAACAATCGTATCTTTTCGAGTAGGAGCGGAAGACGCTGAAGCGCTGGAAAAAGAATTTGAGCCGGTTTTTATGATGAATGACATTGTAAATTTATCCAAATACCAGATGTATCTCAAACTTATGATTGATGGCATTGCCGGAGATGCTTTTTCAGCAACTGCTCTTCCGCCAGTTAATTTGTCAGATACCCAAGATAATATGGAAAAGGTTGTGAAGGTTTCGCGCGAGCGCTACGGAAAATCCAGGGCGGAAGTCGAGGAAAAAATTGCCCGCTGGAGTGGAATGTTTAATTTTGAAGAATTTGAAAAAGAAAGCGCAAATGGAAAAGAAATTATTCAACAGCCGAAAGAAAAAAATATTATTAGCACTAAACCAGAAATAAAAAGGTCAGCTCTGAATAATGATGCAGTTTTGCCAAAAAATGATACAGTGATTGTAAATGCTACGCCAAAAACGGAAGAAAAAAAAATGTATGACGCGGTTTGCAGTAGCTGTGAAGAAAAAATCCAAGTGCCGTTCCAGCCTGATCCAAGTCGTCCGACTTTTTGCAAAGAATGCCTCAAGGATTATCAAAGAGCAAGAGCGGTGAGTCAGAAAGAAAAGGAGGAAAAGAAAAATTATATTGCGCAGAATAGAAATTCTGAAAAATATAGCAGAAAAGAGAATAAAAAAGAAGAACTGCAACCAAACGCACTTGTTTCTTCGGATAAACCAATGAGTCTTTCCCAGATGGCGCACATCGCGCCGAAGAAATTTAAATCTATCCGAAAAAAACCGGAAATTAATTTAGGCGAAGTTAGGAATCTAATACAAAAAACTAAAACAAATCAAGATGAATAGAATGAGTTTCAATCAAAAAGTTCCCAGTCATGTAGCTTTTTTAGTTGTAATTGTATTAAGTTTTTTACTCTCTTGGTTTACGATCGCAGAAGGAAAAAAGATAACAGAAAATGCAAAAAATTCGGAGGCTTTCGATATTGCAAAGAGATTGCAAAAATAGGATGATAAAAAAAAGAAAAAAAATATTGATAGGTATGTCCGGCGGAGTAGATTCCTCTGTGTCAGCAGCCCTGCTGAAAAAGCAGGGTTTTGATGTTTTTGGAATATTTTTAAGGCTCTGGAAGACGGATGGAGAAAATAATAAATCGCTAGAAGATGCAAAAAAAGTTGCTAAGATTTTGAATATTGAGCTTAGGGCGGTTGATGTACGGAAAAAATTCAAAAAAGAAGTAGTTGGATATTTTTTGAAAGAATACGCTTCCGGCCGTACTCCCAACCCGTGTGTTTTTTGCAATGAGAATTTGAAGTTCAAAATATTATTTCAAGAAGCGGATAAAATTAAGGCGGATTATGTTTCCACTGGTCATTACGCTCGCATAGAGAAGCAAGAAGAAAGAAGCAAGAAGGGAGAAAATAAAAAAAATATCAATGAAAATTTTTCTTATCGTTTATTTGAAGCAGAGGATAAAAACAAAGATCAGAGTTATTTTTTGTACAGATTGAAGCAAAATCAATTGGCGAGAATTATTTTTCCATTGGGAGAATATAAAAAAGAAGAAGTGCGGAAACTGGCAAAAAAATTTGATCTTCCAAATTTTGACAAAGCCGAATCGCAGGATATTTGTTTTTTGGGAAATACGTCGGTAGAAGATTTTTTGAAAAAAAACTTAAGACTCAAAGCAGGAAATATATTCGATTTTAAAAATAAAATTATCGGACGGCACTTCGGACTTCCACTTTATACGATCGGCCAAAGAAAAGGGATAAAAATTGGCGGGACTGGACCGTATTATGTTTCGAATAAAGATTTTGCAAAAAATAAGCTTGTCGTCACGAATACCAAAAAAGATTCAGCCTTATTCTCCAAAAGCGCAACCTTGGAAAAAGTCAATTGGATTGACAATGAGCCGAAAATGCCGACTAAGCTTTTGGTGCGGGCAAGATACCGAAATCCGCTTTCTTATGCTACAATAAGCAAGAAGAAAGAATTAAGAAGCAAGAATAAAGAAGAATACAGGATTGTTTTTGAGAAGTCTCAACGGGCGGTGACGCCGGGGCAGTCGATAGTGTTTTATAATAAAAAACAAGAAGTGTTGGGTGGCGGAGTAATAAAATAATTTAAAATTATGTACGGAAATAATGCTTCAAGCGATGAAGACAAGGGTCGGCAAAAGAATGCTATAAATATGCAACTTTCTATACTGGATACGGATCAGAGGAAATTTGTAGCAGAAAAAAATATGCTGGACGCGGAAATTAGAAAACTCAAAATGGATAGCGAAAGACTGCGAATTGATTTGAATGAAAAAGAAAAAAGATTTAGTACGGTAAATTTTCAATTTTCCCAAAATGAGGAAGAAATAAAAGGACTGAAAAGAAAGTTAGCATTGTTATAATTTCTTAATTTTAAAATATATGGCTACATCAAAATTAACAAGCGTTATTATTTTAGTTATTGGAGAAGGCAGAATAAAAGAAACGGAAGCAGCCAAGAAGGCGTATGATTATAAAGGGAAGATAAGAGATATTGAAAAAAGATTGGATAAAGGCGGGAAAGCTTATATATCTTCAGCCATACAAGAACTGGATGATTTATTTGGTTCTTATATTAAACCTTGGGAATATAAAAAAATTGAGACAGAATTAAATTATAATATAAAATAATCTTTCTTCTTAATTCTTACTTCTTATTTTTATGACTGCTAGCGAACTTCGTCAAAAATACTTGGAATTTTTTGAAAAACATGGGCACGCGATTATCCCTTCGGCTTCTTTGATTCCGGAAAATGATCCGACGGTGCTTTTTACGACTGCTGGGATGCATCCTTTGGTGCCATATCTTTCAGGCGAAAAACATCCGCAAGGAAAAAGATTGGCCAATTGCCAAAAATGTATTCGAACAGGAGACATTGATGAAGTGGGCGATGCAACGCATCATACTTTTTTTGAAATGCTGGGCAATTGGTCGCTGGGTGATTATTTCAAAAAAGAAGCGATTGAGTGGAGCTATGAATTTTTGACTTCGCCGGAATGGTTGGGACTAGATAAAAATAGAATTGCTGTTTCCGTTTTTGCCGGCGATAAAGACGCGCCTTTCGACAGCGAGGCTTATGAAATTTGGAAAAGTCTCGGGGTTTCGGAAAAAAGAATTGCAAAACTTCCCAAAAAAAATAATTGGTGGGGACCAGCGGGAGAAACCGGACCATGCGGACCAGACAGCGAAATTTTTTATTGGGTTGGAGATCCGGAAAATGTTCCTGAATCTTTCAATGATGACAATGATCTTTGGGTAGAAATCTGGAACGATGTTTTTATGGAATATGGCAAAAAGAAAGATGGAACTTATGAAAAACTTGAGCAAAAGAATGTGGATACTGGGATGGGATTGGTGCGAGTCTTGGTGGCGATAAATGGACTGGATGATAATTATAAAACAGAACTTTTCTGGCCGATAATTCAGAAAATTGAAGAACTTTCCGGAAAAAAATATGAAGACAATAAAAAAGAATTTAGAATTATTGCTGATCATATAATAGCCAGCGTATTTATTATTGCTGACGGCATAACTCCTTCCAATGTTCAACGCGGTTATGTTTTGCGCCGACTAATTCGCCGGGCAATTCGGCAAGGTCATCTGATTGGAATTAAAGAAAATTTTATAAATGAAATTGCAAAGGTAGTACAAGAAATTTATGAAGATATTTATCCGGAAATTTTAAAAGAAAATATTTTAGGTGTTTTAGAAAAGGAAGAAGATAAATTTAATGAATTATTATCAGATAATAAGGTTTTAAAATTAAAAAATAAAGAAGTAGAGAGATATAAATTATTTCTGTTAGCATCTATGATGGAAAAAGGAATTTCAAGCGATAAAGTTGACGAATTTATGAATAAAAAAATATTAGCAGAAGGTACTCCAATCACAGCAACTGCTTTTAATCTTGAATCTACGCATGGATATCCTCATGACATGTTTTTTTTAGAATTATTTAAGGGCGTAGGATTAAGCAAGTCAACCAGCGATTCTTTAGGAAAAAAATTAGAAAAAGATTTTATCGAAAGAGATTTTAAGCAGCATCAAGAACTCTCGAGAACTGCCTCTGCCGGAATGTTTAAGGGAGGACTTGCGGATGCGGGAGAAATTTCTGTGAAATATCACACGGCGACGCATTTGCTTTTGGCAGCGATCAGAGAAATATTAGGTCAAGAGATTTATCAAAAAGGTAGCAACATTAATGCGGAAAGATTGCGATTTGATTTCAATTATCCCGAGAAACTGACGCCCGAACAAATTAAAAAGATAGAAGATTTGGTCAATCAAAAGATTCAAGAAAATATTCCAGTCGAAATGATTGAAATGAAAAAAGACGAAGCCCTGAAAATCGCCAAGATTTCTTTTGATCCGGCAAAATATGGCGAGATAGTGAAAGTATATAAAATCGGCGATTTCAGCATTGAACTTTGCGGTGGTCCGCATGTGAAAAATACTTCCGAAATTGGAAAATTTAAAATAACCAAAGAAGAATCATCCAGCGCGGGAGTGAGAAGAATTAAGGCGGTTTTAGGATAATAAAACTACAGAAATTTGCTAAAATAACCTGCTTAAAAAGAGTAGGTTTTTTTGTCTTCAAACTTATCCACAACTAGAAAGATTTTTTCTCAAATTTATGCTAAAATATGAGTAGCTAAAAGTTTGGAATAATTTAATTTTTAGCTGATTAAATTATGTCAAAAAAGACTAAAGACAAAATCCTAGGACAGGGATAATTTTTTGCCTTAGTTTTTGGTTATTCTTAATTTCAAAAGAAAAAATTAGAATAAAAGAAAAAATTAAACACAAGATGTTTTTAAAAAAACAAAAACTAATATATCCAAAAATTATATTAACAACAGTTATAATATTTTTGGCTTTTGTTTTTTCGTCGGAGAAAGTCGATGCGTATTCTTGCTCTTGGAAAAATGGCGCAGGATCAACGGCGTGGACTACGGCCGCTAACTGGGATAGTTGTAATTCAACTTATCCGCAAACTACTGATGATGTAACAATCAATATTGCGACAGCCAACCAGCCGATCCTTGATCTCTCCGGAGGCAATGTCACAATCAATTCTCTTTCAATCGGATCAAGCGCTGCTTCTACCCTTACACTTTCCAATGGGTTTACCAATCAATTAATTATTACTGGTAATTTAACGGTTGGAGGAAGCGGAACTATCACGCATACGGCGAACACTACTGCCAGCACTCATGCTATTAGACTTTCAGTCGGAGGAGATATGAGTATAGCTAATGGTGGTTATGTTAATGCAAATGGCAAGGGTTTATCTGGCGGAGCGGGAGGAACTTCTGGTCATGTAGCAGGATATGATGGCAATACTTCTGGATCTGGAGGGGGAACAGGAGGAACGGCTGGCAGTGGCGGTGGAGGAGGTTATGGTGGAGCAGGAAGATCTGGAGATAGCGGAGTTGGCGGGATTGAAAATGATCAAGCTAATATTCATCAGCCAACTGCTCTGGGTTCAGGGGGAGGTGGAGGAAGTTATACTGGCGGGGCTGGTCCACAGGCTGGAGGTTCTGGTGGAGGTGCAATCAAACTTTCTGTTGCCGGGACATTTACTTTAAGTTTTGGCGGATTTGTTACTGCTAATGGAAATGCAGGAGGAAGTAACTCAGATAATAATGAAGGTGGAGGTGGCTCTGGAGGTTCTATTTGGATTTCATCCGGAACCATTACTGGTTCTGGAACGATCCAATCTGGAGGTGGAGCAGGAGGAACTTATTCTAGTACATATTATGGCGGAGGAGGATCGGGGGGTAGAATATCTCTGACTTATACAACTGACTCTAGTTCTAGTTTTACTAAAACTACTTATGGAGCTATAGGATATGGCAATGGTTATGCTGCTTCCGGTTCCATTTATACTAAACAAGACAGTGCTACTTATGGCGATTTGACTTTTAATAATAATGGACATAATTCTCCATCCGCCAGAACTATTTCTTCCACTTATGGAGTTAAAAACTTTAATAATCTAAATTTTTTAGAAGGCACAGCTGGCTTTACTATTAGTGCCAGCGCTGAATTTAATATCTACGGACAAATAACTGCTTCCAGTGCTAATACTTTTTCTACTGCTTTTACTAATTCCGGAACATTTTCCCAAAATTCTGCTACATACACTTCTCTTACTTTCGCATCTACTTTTACTAACTCTGGTGGGACAACAACTCTGCCAAGTCTTACTACCCTTACTTTTTCTTCTACTAACAGCAACACTGGAACAATAACAGCTAATGCTCTAACTACACTTAATTTTAACGGTGGCACTTCCACTGATTCAGGAACATTTACTGCTAATAGTCTCCAGAATTTCAATATCACTGGAGCAACAGTTACTATGGATACTCTCTATAGTGATGGCACTAGTCGATATATTCTTCCTTCTACTTATGCGATGACTATTTCGAGTAGCGGAACTCTTACTCACACAACCAATGCTAACTTAGGCAGTACTTCAACATATTATCTCAATCTATCCATGGCTAATTTGACAATTGATGGAACAAGTAAAATTGATGTAAGTGGTTTTGGTCTTGGTGGTGGAGCGGGCGGAACAAACGGACATACAACAGGATATAATGGTGAAACTTCTGGAGCGGGTGGAGGAAGCGGAGGATTAGGGAGCGGAGCTGGTGGCGGACATGGCGGAGCTGGTGGGAATAGTGACGGAGGAGCTACTGGAGGTGTTCAACATGGTCAAGCTTCATTAACTCAGCCAACTGATTTGGGTTCAGGAGGAGGAGGAGGAGCTTATAGTCTTCCTACAAATGGATTGGCAGGAGGCAATGGTGGAGGAGCAATTAAATTGGTTGTTTCTGGAACATTAACTTTAAATTCTGGCGGATTTATTACGGCCAATGGAAATGCAGGAGGAAGTAATTCACAAGGCAATGAAGGCGGTGGCGGTTCAGGAGGTTCTATTTGGATTTCTGCCGGAGCAATCACCGGTTCGGGAACAGTGAGAGCGAATGGAGGAGTGGGAGGAACTTTTTCCGGCACATATTATGGTGGAGGAGGAGCAGGCGGTCGCATCTCTCTTACATTTGCCAAGATTTCAGGATATAATTTAACTAACACAGCTACTGGCGCAATTGGATATGGTAATGGCTATGGTTCCAACGGCTCCATCTACTACAATGTCTCGGCTTCATACACTTCTTCAGTGGTGGATTTTGCTCTTGGAAGAAACTTTACTACATTAGGATATAACAAAACTACGACTGCTGATTCTATTAGTACGCCTTCTCTCACTGTCGATGCCAGAGCAGGAAACACGGCGACGCCTGATGGCACCTGGACAGGCTGGTCAACTGGGCTAGCTAATAGTGCAAGCCTGGATGCTTTTGATAATTATCGATATATCCAATACCGAGTTAATCTCGCGTCCAACAATTCCATTCAATCTCCGAAACCATATAATGCTCCCACTGCCAATCCACTATTAAGTGATATTTCTTTTAATTATATAAATTATCCTGGTGGTTATGATTTCGGATCTTTTTCTGATTGGTTAAAACGAAAATCAATTACTATTGATCATGCTAAAGTTGGAGCAACACTCACCAATTTTCCAGTTTATGTAAATCTGGCTGATTTGGGTGCAAACTTTTTCTCAGCGGTTAAATCAGACGGCGCCGATATTCGCATAACTAATTCATCCGGCACTGAACTTCCTTACGAATTAGTTTCGATTGATGCTAATGCTAATACTGGCGAACTATATTTCAAGGCCGATTCACTTTCTTCTGGGACCAATACTTCTTTCTATATTTACTACGGAAATTCTTCGGCTTCGGCTTATGCAGCGAGTGATCCTTATGGGAGAAATAATGTTTGGACAAATGGATATGTAATGGTTCAACACATGAAAGATACAACAACTTCAACGACAAGCGATTCAACATCGAATGGTAATAATGGATCAAAGACAAGTGCAAATAATCCAAATGAAGTTGATGGAAAACTGGGGAAAGCTCAAGATTTTGCAAGTAAAAAAATAACAGTTTCTGATAGCGATTCATTAACTGGAACAGATGGTTTGAGTGTTTCCTTTTGGGCGAATGATGATAGCCCCGCGAATAATTATTTAACTGCGATATCAAAATATAATAATGCGGAAGATCAAACGGCAGAATTTGATATTGTAAACACGCTTAATAGTAAATATAATTTTTATGTTAGAAACACTTCATGGTCGAATGTAGGATCTTTAACTTCAATTCCTTCACAGACTTGGACCTTATGGACATTCACCTATAATAATAACAGCGGAGCTTTAAAAGTTTATTTTAATGGTTCCATTGATAATTCAGCGAATGGAACTGCCGGACTTTTAAGAAACACGACGGCTCCATTGTATATTGGATATAGGCCTGGTATAGAATATTACGATGGACGCTTAGACGAAGTAAAAGTTTATAATGGGGAACTTTCTTCTGGCTGGATTTCTACGGAATATAATAACCAAAATTATTCTACTACTTTTTATTCTGTCGGAAATGTGCAAACTCAAACCCCTTATATTACTTCCTCCACCTACAACTCCAATGACTCCGCCAACACTCTCGCTCAACTTGTTTGGAATGAAACTGTCCCAAGTAACACCAACATCAGATTCCAAATGCAAACCTCAAGTAACGGCACTGACTGGTCAGAGTTCATGGGACCAGATGGAGAAACTAATACTTACTTCGATGACTCCAATTCCACCTATTGTTCCAAAGCCTCTGACACTGTCACTTGTGATATTTTAGAAGCCGGAGCCTTGGGTGATCACACCAATGATCAATACTTTAGATACAAAGCTTATCTTATCTCTGACAACGGAGATGCTACTCCTACTCTCAACTCTGTCACTGTCACCTATGTAGTCAACGCCAATCCAGAGTTTGAAACTACGGCAACCGCTGTACCTAATTCAGAAGGTAATGTTGACATCGCCTACTCTGTTCGGGATAAGGATTCAGAAACTAATCAAGTTATCCCAAGTTTCAAATATTCCTTAGATGGAGGATTAAATTGGACTAACACTACCGAAAGTTGTCTAGGAGAAACTGATCTAGATGCTAAAGATGTAGCCGAGCCAGCTGATCCACCAGCTAATACTGCCTATACTGATTACACTGCCACTTGGGATATGAGTTGTGAAATTGGAAAACCTGGTTCCACTATCA